>Ga0272441_10003709_pt1 | contig 28715 bp, 25 predicted proteins | sample SSMProp6N_FD_193582 | JGI IMG/M metagenome (GOLD analysis project Ga0272441, IMG submission 193582) | Marine sediment archaeal communities from Little Sippewissett salt marsh, Falmouth, MA, United States - SSM-Prop-6N | ecosystem: Environmental > Aquatic > Marine > Wetlands > Sediment ... | reverse complement strand
GCGAGTTGCACGGCTTTGGCTTTGGTGCGGTTCGCGACCGTCAACGAAGCGGGTCCGGTGCCCAGCAACGGCTCGATCACACCGCGAACCGCACCACCGGCGCCGACGATCAGGATGCTTTTGCCCTCGAGATCGAGTGCGTAATTGATGGTCAGGTCTCTGACCAAACCGATGCCGTCGGTGTTGTCGCCATAATAATCATCCGCGTCATGAATGATTAGCGTGTTGACCGCGCCCGCGCGGTCGGCCCGGGCGCTTTTTCGGGCCGCCAGTCGCCAGGCTTCCTGCTTGAAAGGCACGGTGACATTCAGACCCTTGCCTTCATTGCGTGCAAAGCGGGCGACCGCGTTTTCGAAATCACCGGGCTCTACGCGCTCGGCAGTATAAGTCAGTTTTTGTCCTGTCTGTGCCGCAAAGCGGGCGTGGATGAACGGTGACTTGCTGTGCGCCACGGGATTGCCAAACACCGCGTAGCGGTCGATTTTGTCCGGCATCGGCTTTGAAGATTCAGTCACGAAGCCATTCGGCAGCGGTCAATGCGTAGTAGGTCAAGATGCCGTCGGCCCCGGCACGTTTGCACGATAGCAGGGCTTCCATCACGGTGGCGCGCTCATCGAGCCAGCCATTCTGGGCGGCGGCTTTGAGCATCGCGTACTCGCCGCTGACATGATAAACATAAGTGGGGATTTGGAAGGTATCTTTCACCCGGCGTACGATGTCCAGATAGGGCATGCCGGGCTTGACCATAACCATGTCGGCACCTTCGTGGATGTCCAGATTCACCTCGCGCAGCGCTTCGTCCGAATTAGCCGGGTCCATCTGGTAGCTGTATTTGTTGCCGCTGCCCAAATTTGCAGCAGAGCCTACCGCGTCACGGAACGGCCCATAAAAACTGGAGGCGTATTTGGCAGAATAGGCGAGGATCCGGGTGTGGATGAATCCATCTGCTTCCAGCGCCTGGCGTATTGCGCCAATCCGCCCATCCATCATGTCCGATGGCGCAACGATGTCAGCACCCGCCTCGGCATGCGATCGGGCTTGTCTGACCAGGACTTCCACTGTTTCGTCATTGAGTACATAGCCCGTGCTATCGATCAGGCCGTCCTGGCCGTGCGATGTGAAAGGGTCGAGCGCAACATCGGTGATGACGCCAAGCTCGGGAAAGGCCTGTTTGAGTGCGCGTACCGCCCTCTGTGCAAGGCCCTCAGGATTGTAGGCTTCGGCGGCATCATCCGATTTATCGGTCTCGCCGACGACCGGAAACAGCGCGACCGCGGGAATGCCTAGCCGGACACAGCGCTCGGCCTCGGTCAGCAGCTGGTCGATACTGACGCGTTCGATACCTGGCATTGATGCCACGGTTTCGCGATGGTTCTCACCTTCGGTGATGAACATCGGGTAGATCAGATCGTCAGCCTGAAGCTGGTTCTCACGCATCAGGCGACGCGAGAAATCGTCGCGCCGCATGCGCCGCATGCGAGCCGACGGGTAAGAGCCATTGCTGGACACGGTATGCTCCACAATCGATAAGGATGACGTAATTGTACCAGTGCGTGTTCGCTGTGACCAAACCGCTGGTAGGATCGCCGCGGCCAAAAACGGCATGAATTGATGTTAGGAAACCGATAGCGCACGGCGAATTCGCTTGATCGCTGGTAAATCAATGATTTTTCGACTATAAGTAAAAGTGCTGCGCCACACTGGCGCGGCGCAAATGTGATCCAATCTCGCGTATTCGGCCATCTTCCCATCTGACTGTAGCGAAGGCTCTGACGCATGGGTGAATCGCACCTGGAGGTCGCATTTTATGCCTGAGATCAGGACAAAGCAGCGCATACTGCTGGTCGAGGAATCGGCAACCCTGCGTTATATGCTCGGCAAGATCATTCAGAAGCAGGGCTACGAGCTGCTTGCTGTTGACTCCTTCATTTCTGCCATCAACACGCTGCAAAATGTCAGTCTGAATCTGGACGGGATGATCATCGGTTGGCCAAACTACGAGAACTTTGAAGAATCCACACATGTGCTGGTTCTGCTGGACAGGGAGCCCTACAGTGAGACGCCGGTGATTCTGCTGTCCAACGATGCCGAGGTCGAACTGTTGAACTGGATGAGCACGCGGAAACATACCGCTTTGGTTCCGTGGGAGAATTATCAGGAGGTCACGACTTCTCTGCACACCCTGCTGACCCCGAGCCCGGAGCCCGTCGAAGACAAACGCCCCGCGTTTGTCGGTGGAAAACCGACCCGAGTTCTGTTTGTCGATGATTCCAAGAGCATACGCACATATTACAAACGCCTGCTGGAGCGCAACGGCTACGCTGTGGAAACCGCCGAGTCGGTTAAACAGGCCTACGATATCGCGATCAAGCATCCGATCGATATCGCGATCGTTGATTATTTCATGCCTGATGAGAACGGCTATGTTCTCTGCCAGAAATTACGCGATGACGAGCGCACCGAGAATATCCGCACTGCCGTGATCACCGGTACCTATATGGACTCGGTGATCCGGGATTGTCTGCAGGCTGGTGCGATCGAATGTATGTTCAAGAACGAGGCTGAGGAGCTGTTCCTTGCCAGATTGGCTGCGATGCGCCGTTTCATCGAAATACAGAACTCGATCGAACAGCAGCGCGAACGCCTGCAGGCGATACTCGAATCAGTTGGCGAGGGGGTGTACGGTGTCGACAATGACGGCAAGCTGACTTTCGTCAATCATGCGACCAAGAATGTGGTCGGCGCTGACGACGATGCCGCATTGCTCGGGATCTCGGCTTACGATGCGTTGCACTACAGCGATGATGAACCGCTCGCGGATGATCAGTTACGTGATGCCTATGGTAAGAAGGCAAAGCTTCACTGCTGGGAAACTAAATTCAAGCACCACAGTGGCAAGCCGATTCCTGTCGAGTGCACGGTTTATCCACTCAAGCTCAACGGCAAGCAGGACGGATCCGTGATTGCATTTCGCGACATATCCAATCAAAAGATGTTGGAGGAAAAGCTGCGTTGGCAGGCGACACACGATCATCTGACGGAGCTTTACAACCGGCGCTATTTCGAGACGCGGCTCGAGCAGGAACTCAAAGATGCGCAGCGCACGGATATCGTCAGCGCATTGATCTATATCGATCTGGATCGTTTCAAATATGTCAATGATACGGCCAGCCATGAGACGGGCGACAGAATGCTGATCGAAATCAGCCGCGCGCTGGCAAAGATCACGCGTCGCAGCGATGTGATTGCCCGGATCGGGGGTGATGAGTTCGCGATCCTGTTGAAAAACGTGGATTCAGCGATGGCGCTCAATCTTTCGAACGACTATCGCACCGCGCTGAACGGTATCTCCGTCAATGGCGCCCAGCAGATCTACCATGTCCATGCCAGTTTTGGTGTTGCGATGATGGACGACAAGAACATGACAGCGGGTGATCTGCTGGCCAACGCCGATATTGCATGCCACATTGCCAAACGCATGGGCAGGAACCAGGCACACCTCTATGATCAGTCCAGCGATGAACGCAATGCGATGGGCACTGAGCTCGGCTGGTCAACGCGAATTCGCAAGGCCCTGGACCATGACGAGTTCGAGCTCCACTATCAACCCATCATGTCGATGGCGGAAATCAACTTGCACAACTTGCCAGCGCAGGATGGCGCGCTATGGCAGGCCCATCTCAACGATAACGATGGTGCTTTCCACTATGAAGTTCTGGTGCGCATGCGCGGAGAAAGCGGTGAGCTGTATTATCCCAGTTCGTTCATGCCAACCGCGGAGCGCTTCAACATGCTGATGGAGTTGGACATGTGGGTAATCGAGCATGCACTGAGGGATGTCTCCGCCAGTGGCAATCCCAAAGGCAAGGTGACGCTGTCAATCAACCTGTCCGGTCACTCACTCGACGACGATGATGCACAGTCCAAGATTGTCACGCTGCTGCAACAATACAGCGTACCGCCAAGCTCGATCGTCTTCGAGATCACCGAAACCAGTGCGATCGCCAATCTCGAACAGGCTAATCGGTTCATCCGCGATCTCTGTGCAATCGGCTGTCGGTTCTCGCTGGACGATTTTGGATCCGGTTTCTGTTCCTTTGCGCAGCTCAAAAACCTGCCGACGAATCTGGTCAAAATCGACGGCCAGTTCGTCAAGAGCATGGCGCGCGGCGCAACCGATCGCGCTATCGTCACGGCCATGAACGATGTCGCACACTCGCTGGGCCGTTATACGGTTGCCGAGTATGTCGAAAGCCCGGAAGTCATACGCTTGTTGAAGATATGTGGCGTGGACAAGGTGCAGGGCAACTATATTTCACGACCGCTGACCGAATTACCCTGCGTCAATGTTGTGAATCTGCACAAGCGCGCCAGTGCTGAATAAGAGATGCCAGCCGCCGCAGCGCTGTCCCGCCGGCTCGTCATTGCGCCGCGACAGCGCTGTGGCAATCTCCTGAATCGCGCGCCACGGCAGGATTGCCACCTGGCTGTCGCTCCTCGCAATGACGCGCAGATAATGGTTTTCTGCTGAAATGAGGGCCGCTCAGGCCAGCCAGTCTCTGGGTTTCAGATAAAACTCGTACAGCTCTGCTTCCGCTGTATCCGGATCGGGTCTCCAGTTATAGCGCCAGTTCACGACTGGCGGCAATGACATCAGAATCGATTCGGTGCGCCCGCCAGTTTGCAGTCCGAACAGCGTACCACGGTCGTAGACCAGGTTAAATTCTACATAACGGCCACGACGGTAGAGCTGAAAGTTGCGCTCGCGTTCACCATATTCCGTGTTTTTGCGTCTTTGGACGATCGGGCGATATGCCTTTAGATAATGGTCACCGACGCTTCGCATGAAGGCAAAAGAATGGTCAAAGCCGCCTTCGTTCAGGTCGTCGAAAAACAGCCCGCCGATACCGCGGGGTTCACCGCGATGTTTAAGATAGAAATAATCGTCACACCAGGCCTTGTAGCGTTGATAGGTGTCTGAGCCAAACGCATCACAAGCATCGCGGGCAACGCTATGCCAGTGTCTGCAATCTTCGTGGTTGCCATAATATGGCGTCAAATCAAAGCCGCCGCCGAACCACCAGACCGGCTCTTCGTCAGCCTTGGTCGCGATAAAAAAGCGGACATTGGCGTGTGAAGTCGGTACGTAAGGATTATGTGGGTGTATCACCAGCGATACGCCCATCGCGTCAAATTCACGCCCGGCGAGCTCTGGCCTGTGCGCCGTCGCTGAGGCAGGCAGCGCAGCGCCATGCACGTGCGAGAAGTTGACGCCGGCCTGTTCGAACACGGCGCCATTGTTCAGCACACGGGTCAGTCCACCACCACCGCCGTGCTCGCGCTCCCAGGCATCGCGAATGAAATCCTCCCTGCCATCTTCAGCGGCCAGTTCATCGCAGATGCTTTCCTGCAGCGCCAATAAATACTGTTTGACCGCGTTAACGTCGGGCGTGTTGTTGGCTGGCATATTATTTCCGTAGCAGTTGTTTGCTTTTGAGATCACGAATTCTCGATGGTCGACCGCTGCAATTATGATTGGATATCAACATCGCATCAACCTGACCATGGAAATAGCGGTGCAGTTGTAATGCATTCAACGCGGGTGGCTTTCCTGCCGGGTTGGCGCTGGTCGAGACCAGCGCATGACCGAGCTGATCGCACAAGCGAATAACAAGCGGGTGTGTACTGATGCGTATTGCGATCGTGTCGCGATCACCTGTGATCCAGCGAGGTGCGGCGATTTTTGCCGGGACAATCCAGCTGGTCGGTTGCTGCTCACCAACGATGATGGCACGGTCTCCAGGGTCAGGGACATCAATCAAGGCATCGAGCTGCGCCAAACGGGAGGCGAGCAATATCAGCCCCTTGCTGGCGTCGCGGCCTTTCAGCTCATTGATCGCAGCGACAGCTCTGGCGCAGAGCGGATCGCAGCCGAGGCCATAGACGGTTTCAGTCGGGTAGGCGATCACGCCTCCCTGGCGGATACAATGTGCACTGAAGCGAATCGCGAACTCGGAAGCCACTGCTGTCAAGTTCAGGATTTTTTCTTAGCTGTTTTCTTCTTCGCCGCTTTCTTCTTTGCGGTTTTCTTTTTAGCGGTCTTTTTCCGTGCCACTTTCTTTGCGGAGGCGGTCTTTTTCTTCACGGCTTTGGTCGCGACCTTCTTTTTGCGGCCTTTGCGCTCTGGTGCGGCTGCCAGCAGTTCTTCGCACTCCTGCAGCGTAAGGTCCTTGGGTTCCTTGTCCTTTGGGATCTTTGCGTTTTTGAGCCCATTGGTAATATAAGGGCCGAACCGACCATTCAGCACTTCGATGTCGGTGCCGTCGAACGCTTTGATGAATTTGTTCGCGTCGAACTCTTTCTTGGCGTTGACCAGTTCCATCGCTTGTTCATGGGTGATGTTATACGGATCGACACCCTGGTCCTGATAGGCCTTGTTGATAGAGACGAACTTGCTGCCGTATTTCACGTAGGGCCCGAAGCGTCCGTAATTGGTGCTGAGCTTTTCACCTTCCGGCGTCTCACCGAGGTCGCGCGGTAACACGAATAGGTCAAGGTAATTGTCTTCGGTCACCTCGGTCATTTTCATGCCGGGCCGAAGGCTGGCGAACTGCGGCTTCTCTTCGTCATCCTTGTCGCCAATCTGCACAAAGGGTCCGTAAGGCCCCATCCGAACGCTGACCGGTTTGCCAGTTTTCTTGTCCGTGCAGATGAATTTTGCTTGTGCAACCTCGGCGCGGCTGACATTAGCATCCTTGTCCTCGACCTGTCTGATGAACGGCTCCCAGAAGTTGCGCATCAATGGAATCCAGTCTTCTTCACCGCGCGAGACGCTGTCGAGTTCGTCTTCTAGTCTTGCGGTGAACTCGTAGTCTATGTAATGAGTGAAATGTTCGGTCAGGAAGCCGTTGACGATGCGGCCTATATCGGTCGGCGTGAAACGACGGCTTTCGAGTTCGACGTATTCGCGATTGACCAGGGTGGAAATAATGCTGGCATAGGTCGATGGACGGCCGATGCCGTATTCCTCCAGGGTTTTCACCAGGCTGGCTTCGGTGAATCGGGGTGGTGGCTGCGTGAAATGCTGATCGCTGCGGATGTCGAGCAGCTTTATGCTTTGACCTTCTTCCATGTCCGGAAGAAGCCTGTTTCTGTCCTCTCCGCGTCGGTCATCATCGATGTCTTCGGTGTAGACTTTCATGAAACCTGGATGTTTGACGGTCGAGCCGTTTGCGCGAAAGGTGTTGCCATCACCACAAGCCAGATCAACAGTGACGGTGTCGAGCGTCGCATGGATCATCTGGCAGGCCATCGTGCGCTTCCAGATGAGTTCGTAAAGGCCAAACTGATCGGGCGTCAGATGTGGCTTGATATCGGCCGGCCGATGACGGGCAGACGTGGGCCGAATCGCCTCGTGCGCTTCCTGGGCATTCTTGGATTTTGTCTTGTACTGACGTGGAGTTTCGGGCAGGTAATCCTTGCCATAGCTCTGCGCGATGAGTTCGCGTAACTCAGTGATGGCCTCACCAGCGATATGAACCGCGTCGGTGCGCATATAGGTGATCAAGCCGACGGTTTCCCCACCGATGTCGATGCCTTCGTACAGTTGTTGCGCCGTGCGCATCGTGCGCTGTGCTGAGAACCGCAGTTTGCGGGCAGCCTCCTGTTGCATCGTCGAAGTCGTAAACGGCGGACTCGGATTGCGCCGAGCTTCCTTTCTTTTTACCTGGCTGACGACCAGTTCACCATCGGCTGCGGCCAGCAAATGGTCTCTGGCGGCAACAGCATCCTGCTCGTTGGTGAATGTGAACTTCGTCTCAGGCGCCGGCTTTTCGCCCTCTTTCTTGATGGGTTTGTCGACAACCTTCTCGTGCTGGAAGATGGTAAGCCTGGCGATGAATGGCTGCGCGTCTTTCTCCGCGTCAGCGGCGATGGTCCAGTATTCGACTTCCTTGAAATTCTCAATTTCCTGCTCACGCTCAACGATCAGGCGCAGGGCCGGGCTTTGAACGCGGCCGGCGGACAGGCCGCGCTGCACCTTTTTCCACAACAACGGTGACAGATTGAAACCGACCAGGTAGTCCAGGGCGCGGCGCGCTTGCTGGGCATTGATCAGATCGTTGGACAATTCGCGTGGATTTTCCATCGCCTCGATGATCGCGGGCTTGGTGACCTCGTTGAACACGACGCGGTGCACGGCCTTGTGCTTCAGCATGCCATCATCCTTGAGCAGCTCATACAGATGCCAGGAAATCGCTTCGCCTTCGCGGTCCTGGTCCGTGGCCAGGTAGAGCGCGTCAGCATTTTTCAGGGCTTTCTTTATCGCATTGATGTGTTTCTCGTTCTTTTCGATGACTTCGTATTTCATCGAGAAGTCGTGCTCCGGGTCGATCGCACCTTTTTTTGGCACCAGATCGCGCACATGGCCGTAGGAAGCGAGCACCTTGAAGTTCTTGCCGAGGTATTTTTCGATGGTTTTCGCTTTTGCGGGGGATTCGACGATAACGAGATTAGTGCTCATGAATTCCTGTCATGTCGCCTGCGACAAGTCGAGACGTGTTTTATTGTATGTATTCTATGTTTTCGTCAAACATGATGCTTTCCATCCAGGCAAAAGCATTTTCTTCACCGGGGTGGCTGTGCAGAACGATCAGAACGATCCATTTGAGTTGCTCTGTATCCAGTTCGTGGTCCAGCGCGATCACGCGGTCCAGTATCAGTTCACGTGTGATCGGCGTCAATATACTGGCCTGTTCGAGATACATAAGGAAGCCGATTGACTCTTCGTTGAGTACCGCTTTCTCTTCTTCACTGAAGACACGTATGCTCGAATTGTTCACGGGCGCGTAGTTCGCGTCACCCTGGAGCAAGGCAAGGTCCTCCAGCCAGTTGAAGGCCTCGTCGATTTCCTTGTTCTGAAACCCCATTTCCTCGAGGCTGCTGGCGACCGCTTCGCGCGCGTCCAGGGAGTCGCTCTCTTCGTCCAGAAAACGTTCAAAAAGAAACATCAGAACGTCGACTACCGTTTGTTTTATTACCATTATTATTAAACCTGTACCAGGAAATCTTCGCTGATTTCCTCTGTTTGGGGTCTGCAAGCCGGCATTACCCCACGCGGGTATACCTGCCACTTTCACTGACAACGTAGCCCTCTAGCTCCAGAATCAATAGCATAGAAGCTACTTCCGGAGCAGTGAAGCCGCTGCGATCGACAAGTTCATCGATCGGCAACGGATCGTACGCGAGGCATTTGAGCAGTTTTTGGTGATCCGGGTCAAGTGTCTGAGCGTGCGTATTTTCTTCCGCCTGGCCCACGCGCGTCAGCAGGTCTGTCGGTAGCAGGGCGGATAATTCCTCGAGAATGTCGCTCGCGGTCTCAACCAGCTTGGCGCCCTGGCGTATCAGGCGATGGCAACCGCGAGCCAGCGGGTTGTGTATCGAGCCTGGTATCGCAAAAACTTCCCGGTCCTGCTCCAGCGCATGTTTTGCAGTTATCAGCGAGCCGCTGTTCAGGGCGGCTTCTACCACCAGGGTACCCAGCGAAAGCCCGCTTATGATTCGGTTGCGGCGAGGGAAGTAGGCTTTCAGCGGCCGCGTGCCGATCGGATGTTCGGACACGATCGCGCCGTTGCCGGCGATGTCCGCAGCCAGGTGGCGATGCGCCGCCGGATAAACGATGTCGAGGCCGTGAGCGACCAGAGCGACCGTGCCGCCAATACCTTGGAGTGCCCCCTGATGGCTGGCGGCATCGATCCCGCGCGCCAGGCCACTGGTGATCGTAATCCCGGCCGACGACAGATAATGGGCGAACTCGTGTGCGGTCTTGCGGCCCGACGGCGTCGGATTGCGACTGCCAACCATGGCTAATTGCGGCAGCTGCAGGAAATCGGGGTCACCGCGGACAAACAGCAGCGGCGGAGGCGTCGAAATCGCCTTCAGCAGCTCCGGGTAGCGGGCATCATTGAACGTGATCAGGTGGTGGTCTGGCTGTTGTAACCAGTTGTGGTCTTGATCGAGTGCAGCAATCGGCGCATCGAGAATCGCGTGAACCAGCACGGTGTTGAGTCCGAGCTGGCCGAGGTCGGTCGGCCTGGCCGCAAACACCCTTCCCGGCGTGCCGAAAACCTCGAGCAGTCGATGATATATGTCCGGCTGCATGCCGGGCACTCGTAACAGTGCGAGCCAGTCGTCGCGTGTATTCATCCCTGAATAGTGTAACTTTTTTTCCGTTATTTCGGTGTTCGAACGATATCGTGTTTGTGGATGACCCGTGTCGATTCCAGAACCAGTCCATAGCTGACCTGATCGAAGGCCCTGAAGATCATTAGCATACCACTGCGCACATCGGGCAGGTCAAGCTCGACCTTCTTGCCGCGATTGTAATGATCATAAACCGATTGGCCTTTTGAATAAACCGCAAGCAAGTTACCGCTCTCGATGCCGTCTCGGCTGCCCTTATTGATCACAGCCACCTGCAGCTTCGCAACACCGAACAGCGCATCGGGCAGATGGATAATTTTGCCCTGAACGTCACGGTCGGGCAGTCTCGGGAAGAACAGGTTTTCGATCTTGCTCTTGTCGGTCGGAAGCAGGCGGTCACCGTACAGTACTTCACGTTCGGTCGCGGTTAGCTCGCCGGTCGCTGGGTCGCCGTAGGAAGTGATCAGGGCTTCGCCGGCATAGATGGCCTCGTAGCCGAGGATTTCTTTGGTATCGGGATCTGACAGTTTTGCGCCTCTCCGCACGACGGTGTAGCGTACCCGCTCCTTGTCGATTTCGCCCCGAACATATATCTGATTGCCCTCTCCGAGGATGAGATGTGCGTCGTCACTACCAAGGATGTAAGGCGCACTTTCGGCTTCTTCCTTGGTGATCACGCGTGGCTTGCTCAGGAATTGCCGGATCGCGTCGCCCGGTATCGTATCGATACTCTCTTCGATCGATTTAGTTCGGATTGTTGGCGACAACTTCACGACAGGTACCGGACCGGCTGCATCGGATACCACATTGATCGTTGCTTCGCCGCCACGGCTGACAACGATGCGCGGTTGACCATCGACATAGATCAAGGACAGCTGATCGCCAGGATAGATCAGGTGCGGATTTTCCACTTGAGGATTTTGATACCAGATCTCGGGCCAGAACCACGGGTCTTTCAAAAACAGGCTGGCGATGTCCCACAGGGTATCGCCCGGTTTAACCGTGTACTGCCGCGGATGCGTGACCTTGACGCTGGCGGCCAGTGCTTGCTCCCGGCTGGTTTGCTGCTGCGGCTCTTGATCTGCGAAAATGCTGCCAGAGTGCTGCTCCGGTTCGGCATATGCCGTCTCGTCGGGTTTCGTTGAGGATGAGCAAGCCGATAGCCCGGCAACCATCAACAGGGTTACAATGGAGGTTATGGCTGGGTGCACGCAAACTGAAGCGACGGATCTTTTCATTATTGTTGTTATCCCTATGGATAATCCGTGGTTTTCAATAGTCTAGTTGATAAACTGCTTTTTCAAGCATGTATGAAATGAGTGTAGCAGAAATAGCAGATATCGCTGTTTCTGCTGAAATTTAGATCGATATTCGTATGGCGTTGTTAGAAATATTGCAATACCCCGACAAGCGGCTGCGCACAGTGGCCGAAGCTGTTGACGTGATCGATGATGCGACCAGGCAGCTAGTGGATGATATGTTCGAAACCATGTACGCTGCGCCCGGTATCGGGCTTGCGGCCACGCAGGTCAATGTCCACCGGCGCATCATCGTGATGGACTTGAGCGCGGAAAAGAACCAGCCTTTGTGCCTGATCAACCCTGAAATCACCAAGGCCGAGGGTGTTGAGCAAACCGAGGAGGGCTGTCTTTCGGTGCCGGATATTTTTGAGACCGTCGAGAGGGCCGAACGCATTGTGGTCAAGGCGCTGGATGCCCAGGGCAAGGAATTCACGCTGGAAGCCGACGGCTTGCTGGCCGTGTGTATCCAGCACGAGATCGATCATCTGGACGGCAACGTGTTCGTCGATTACCTTTCGCCATTAAAGCAGATGCGTGTGAAGAAGAAATTGCAGAAGGCGCGCCGTCAGGCAGCCATCCTTTAGCCCGCATTTCTCACCAGGCGGCGTTGCATTCTGATCAGTCACTTGTCCTTTGGAGAAAAGCCAGATGGTTCGAAGTACAGTATGTTTTTCAGGCATGCCGATCACGGTTCAGGCTAGTCTTCGCCTGCCAAAGATCGTAGGGTGCGCCGTGCGCACCAGAACCGGCCACCGAACTGAAGGTGCGCGGTGCGCATGGCGCACCCTACGGTCTCTTCCATCTGGTGAGACAGGCGGGCTCCGTCCTGCGCCTGCTCCCGTGATCCTGGTGAGAAATGCGGGCTAGCCCGCATTTCTCACCAGGCGGCAATCCATCGTGGCCGAAACACTCCGCATCGTTTTCGCCGGGACGCCGGATTTCTCGGTGCCGACGCTGCAGGCGCTGATCGATGCGGGTTACCCGGTCATTGCAGTGTATACGCAGCCTGATCGGCCTGCCGGGCGCGGTCGCGAGTCCAGGCCGTCACCGGTCAAGCTGCTCGCGCTGCAGCACGATTTGACAGTCTATCAACCGGCTTCCCTGAGAGCGGAGAGGGAACAGCAACAGCTCGCGGCCCTGCGGCCTGACCTGATGATCGTGGTTGCCTACGGTCTGTTGTTGCCCAAGGCGGTGCTGTCGATCCCGCGGCTGGGCTGCATCAACGTTCATGCCTCATTATTGCCTCGATGGCGCGGAGCGGCTCCGATTCAGCGCGCGATCCTGGCGGGTGATGAACAAACCGGAATTACGGTCATGCAGATGGATGAGGGCCTCGACACCGGCGATATGCTGGCCAGAATCGCTTGTGAAATCAAGCATGACGAAACTGGCTCGTCGTTGCATGATCGCCTAATGCAACTGGGAGCGGATCTCTTGCTCGAGTGCCTGCCCGCGCTGCAACAGGGCAGGTTGACTGCTGAGTCGCAGGATCCCGGCCTGGTAACCTACGCCGACAAACTCAGTAAGCAGGAAGCGGAGATCGACTGGGCCCAACCTGCCGCCCAGCTTGAACGATGCGTGCGCGCCTACAATGCCTGGCCAGTCGCCTACACGCGTTGGCGTCGAAAAGGAAAAAAGGAAAACTTGCGCGTCTGGCAGGCGCTGGCGATCGATCAGGCGACCAGCGAGAAACCCGGCAAGGTATTGCGCTGTTCGGCGAGCGGGATTGACGTCGCCACAGGCGCAGGTCTGCTGAGGTTGTTGCAGGTTCAACCTGCAGGCGCACGTGTGATGTCTGCAGCGGATTTCGTCAACGCGCACCGCATCGCCGGTGAAATCCTCGGGTGAAGGCCAGCCCTCATTTCTTACCACGCGTGTTTCCGCCTGTGCCTGCTCCCGTGATCCTGGTGAGAAATGCGGGCTAACCCGCATTTCTCACCAGGCGGCGTAGAGAACTGATAAGCCATTGGCTCTTATGAGAAAACTCGAATGATCGAAAATACAGCGTGTTTTTCAACAGTGCCTGTCACGGTTCAGGCTGGTCTTCGCCTGCCCAGGATCGTAGGGTGCGCCGTGCGCACCAGAACCGGCCACCGAACTGAAGATGCGCGGTGCGCATGGCGCACCCTACGGTCTCTGAGCAAAATTCTTTGTGCATTCAAAGATCAAGTAAGGGCTCGTCCATCTGGTGAGACAGGCGGGCTCCGTCCTGCGCCTGCTCCCGTGATCCTGGTGAGAAATGCGGGCTAAGGACTCAGGCATCAATCCGCGTTCTGCCGCGGTGCAGGCGCTCAAAGCCGTGTGCGTCGATCGGCGCTCACTGTCGTCCGCCAGATCTGTCATTGACGACTCGCCGTTGCTACCGCGCCAACGCGCGCAGGCGATGGAGCTGGTCAATGGTGTACTGCGCTGGCGCGGCAGACTCGAAGCCCTGCTGGCAAAGTTGCTGCCAAAACCCCTGCGACGCAAAGACACCGATCTTCAGCTGGTTCTGTTGATTGCGCTGTATGAGATCAACGCGTTGAGCACACCCGATTACGCGATCGTCAATGAGGCAGTGAACCAGGTTCGGCGGATTGGCAAGCCATGGGCGTCGGCGATGGTCAACGCCGTGTTGCGCCGCTACATCAGAGACGAGCAGAGCCTGGCGATAATGGTCGATCAGGATCCGGTGGCGCGTTTTGCCCACCCGCAATGGCTGATCGATCGTGTGCAGCAAGACTGGCCTGAACAGGTCGAGCAGATCTTGATGGCGAATAACCAGCGCCCGCCGATGTGGCTGCGCGTGAATAAGCGCAAGCTGTCGGTTGCTGACTATCTGGAGCGATTGCAGCAACAGAAAGCCGGCGCAACGCGGCATCGGGTCGCAGAGGCGGCCCTGAAGCTCGACCGGCCAATGGGCGTCTCGCAACTGCCCGGTTTCGACCAGGGCCTGGTGTCGGTTCAGGACGCGGCTGCCCAGCTGGCGCCACAGCTGCTCGCCCCGCAAGATAACGACCTTGTGTTGGACTTGTGTGCTGCCCCGGGTGGCAAGACCTGCCATTTGCTCGAGTTTGCCGCCGGCATCGAGATGACCGCCGTCGATATCGATCCGGCGCGGCTGAAAAAGGTGAGGCAGAATCTCGAGCGACTGAATTTGCAGGCCCGGCTGATCGTCGGCGATGCAACCGATGTGCAAAGCTGGGCGGAGCCGCAGCATTCGTTCGATCGAATACTGGTCGATGCGCCTTGCTCAGCCAGTGGTGTGATTCGCCGCCATCCCGATATCAAGAGTCTGCGCCAGCCAGATGACCTGCTTGCGCTCGCATCTGTCCAACAACAAATATTGCAACAGGCCTGGACGCTACTCAGGCCCGGTGGTCAGCTGTTATACGTCACCTGCTCTGTTTTCAGAATGGAGAACGAGCAGCAGATCGACCGGTTGTTGTCTGCTCAGCCCGATGCGGAATCCATGGCGATCGATCAGGACTGGGGCATAGCCTGCCGACACGGACGGCAGTTGCTGCCGGGCGTCGAGGATGGAGACGGCTTCTATTTTGCCCTGTTGAAAAAGCGACGAAAAGCACCCTGATGCTGCTGCAATCACGCGCTGAAAGGCGTAAACTTCGCGCCAGAGGATGCGTAATCTCAACAGACTCGTGCAATGAAAATTCTTATTCTAGGCGGCGGTCAGGTAGGCTCCACCGTTGCAGCCAATCTCGCATCTGAAGCCAATGACATTACTCTGGTCGATAACAACACCAACTTGCTGAACGATCTGCGCAGTCGTCTCGATATACAGACTGTTCCCGGACATGCTTCCTTTCCGGAGGTACTGCGGCGTGCCGGCATAATCGATACGGATATGTTGATCGCTGTGACCAACAGCGATGAAACCAATATGCTGGCTTGCCAGTTCGCGCATTCGTTGTTCCATACGCCGACCAAGATCGCCCGGATCCGATCCCAGGAGTACCTCGAACACGAGCACATCTTCTGCCATGAGGCGGTACCGGTCGACGTAATCATCAGTCCAGAAGAAATCGTATCCAAATACGTCCAACGCTTGATCGAGTATCCAGGTGCATTCCAGGTTCTGGATTTTGCTGGCGGGCGCGCCCAGCTGGTCGGTGTCAAAGCTTATTATGGCGGGCCGCTGGTTGGTCATGAAATCAGAACACTGAGAGATCACATGCCGGCGGTCGATGCACGCGTTGCTGCAATTTACCGGCGCGGCAAGGGTATCACGCCCGAAGGCAATCGCGTGATCGAGGCGGATGATGAGGTATTTTTCATTGCGGCCAAGAAAGATATTCGCGCGGTCATGAGTGAACTGCGTAAACTCGACAAACCTTTCAAACGCATCATGATCGCGGGTGGCGGTAACATCGGCAAACGCCTGGCCGAGGCGCTCGAGGATGACTACCAGGTCAAATTGCTGGAGTGCAATCCGGAGCGTGCCGAACTGCTGTCGCATGAGCTGAATCGATCGATCGTGTTATTGGGTGATTCTGCGGATGAAGACCTGTTGCTCGAGGAGAACATTGACCAAATGGATGTGTTCTGTGCCGTGACCAATGACGATGAGGCGAATATTCTCTCATCGATGCTGGCGAAGCAGCTCGGCGCAGGCAAGGTGATGTCGCTGGTCAATCGTCCGGCCTATGTTGACTTGATCGAGCAGCAAGCCACGATCGATGTCGCGATATCGCCGCAGCAGGTCACGATCGGTGCGCTGCTAACGCATGTTCGTAGGGGAGACGTAGTCGCCGTGCACTCTCTGCGTCGTGGCTCTGCCGAGGCGATCGAGGCCGTTGCGCATGGCGATGCCAGAACCTCGCGGGTTGTCGGGCGACGTATCGAGGAGATCGCGCTACCTGAGGGTGCGAACATAGGTGCTGTGGTACGCGGTGATGAGGTAATGATGGCGCATCACGATACATTGATCGATACCGATGATCACCTGATTTTGTTCATGCAGGACAGGCGCACCACACCCGAGGTCGAGAAACTGTTCCAGGTCAGTTTCACCTTCGTCTGACGCGCTCATGCATGCTGCGATCATTCTGCGACTGATTGGCCAGCTATTGATGCTGTTCAGCATCACGCTGTTGCCGCCCGTGGTTATTGATATCTTTTACGGCGAGGATGCGGGGACGGCGTTCTTCTTCAGCTACCTGTTGCTGCTGGCAACCGGCTTCCTGTTGTGGCTGCCAGTACGAAACAGGAAGGCGGAGCTGCGATTGCGCGATGGTTTCGTCGTCGTGGTGATGTTCTGGACGGTACTAGGCCTCGCTGGCTCATTGCCGTTTCTGCTCTATGGGCCGTTAACCGTATCGGTATCGGATGCGGTGTTCGAATCCATCTCCGGGTTGACGACCACCGGCGCGACGACCTTTATTGGTCTCGACGAGTTGCCGCACAGCATTCTGTTTTACCGCCAGGAATTGCAATGGCTTGGCGGCATGGGCATCATCGTGTTGGCTGTCGCCGTGATGCCGATGTTGGGTGTCGGCGGCATGCAGTTGTATCGGGCTGAAGCTCCGGGGCCAGTCAAAGATAGCAAGCTGACACCACGCATCGCTGAGACAGCCAAGGCGCTTTGGTACATCTATTTGAGCTTGACTATCGCCTGTGCGCTGAGTTACTGGATTGCCGGCATGGACCTGTTCGACGCCATCTGCCACAGCTTTTCGACCGTCGCGATTGGCGGATTCTCGACGCATGATGCCAGCATCGGTTATTTCGACAGTGCGGCGATAGAAGCCGTGGCGATCGTCTTCATGTTTCTTGGCGGCATGAATTTTGCGCTGCATTTTGCCGCAATCCGTTCTCGTAACATCAACCACTATCTTCAGGATTCGGAGTTGCGAATGTACGCAGGCGTGCTGCTGTTCGTTTCCACGGCGAGCATTACCTATCTGTATTTGCATCACGATGTCCCCGAGCTGAGTAATGCAATCCGCCAGGGCCTGTTTCATGCGGTGTCCATCGGTACCACGGCCGGATTTGCGACTACGGATTATTATGTCTGGCCGACATTTGTGCCAGTGATGTTATTGTTCGCCAGCTTTGTGGGCGGCTGTGCTGGGTCAACCGGTGGCGGAATCAAGGCGATTCGCATTTTGTTGTTGATAAAACAAGGGCAGCGCGAGTTGATGCGACTGATCCATCCGAGTGCGCAAGTTGTCGTCAAGGTCGGCAGACAGCCGGTCAATAACTCGGTTATCGATGCGGTGTGGGGCTTCTTCGCAGCCTATGTGGCCTGCTTCGTGATCATGATGCTTTTGTTGATGCTGGATGGCCACGATCAGATCACGGCCTTCTCAGCGGTTGCGGCCACAATCAACAATCTTGGCCCAGGTCTCGGTGAAGTCAGCGCCAATTATGCCGGTATCGATGACTTCTCCAAGTGGCTGCTGTGCTTTTCGATGTTGCTGGGGCGTCTGGAGATATTCACCTTGCTGGTGATGTTGATGCCGGCATTCTGGCGAAAATGACAACGACCTGCTGCTTGTGCGGTTGCACTGTGCTGGACGCAATCGCCGCCGGTATGTCACAGATTGGTTCAAGATGAGCGTCAAGGAATCAAACCTGCACTTGTATCGCTTCCACCCAAGGCTGTTGCATCCGAGGCACTGGCTCACCTGGCTGGGACTCATCGTTTACTTTCTATTCACCTTGTTGCCGATGCCAGTGATTGATTGGGTCGGATTCCGCTTGGGTGAAACTGCCGCGAGAAAGAACCGCAAGCGTTTCAATATCGCTCGGACGAACCTATCCCTGTGCTTTCCCGATAGAACCGAACAGCAAATCGATGATCTGGTCATTGATCATTTTCGCGCGCAATTGCGCAGTGCGATGCATCTTTTTATCGTCTGGTCGCGGCCTGTTTTTGTGGTCAGAGCAAGAATAATACGCGAAGGCTTTGAGCAACTCGATCATTACAGGAGTCAGGGCAAACAGGTTATTGTGCTATTGACCCACAGCGTTGGGCTCGATTTTGCGGTCGCGTCCGTATCGATGGATTATCCGACCAACGGTCCTTATAAGCCGATGAGAAACACGGTCATTGATTTCATGTTCACTCATGGCCGCACCCGCTTCGGTGCCAGGTTTGGCGGCAAGCTGTTCACTCGCGATGATGGTTTGCGACCATTGATCAGGGAGACACGTGCAGGCAAGGTGCTGGTCTACCTTGCGGACGAGGATCTGGGCATGGAGCAAGCGGTATTTGCCCCGTTTTTTGGCGTTCCGAAGGCAACGATACCGGTGCTGGGCCGGATGGCGAAAGCCTGTAACGCTGTGGTGCTGCCCTGTGTCAGCTGCTACGATCCGACGCTGAGAAAATACCGCGTCAAGATCTTCCCGGCGCTGGCAGACTTCCCGAGCGGTGATGATACGACCGATGCGGCTGCCATGAATCGCGCGATCGAACACACCATTATGGAGTGTCCGCAACAATACCTCTGGACCTTTCGGTATTTCCAGACCCGGCCCTCGGGCCAGCCGCCGGTTTATAAATCGGCGTAACCAGGCGGTCCAACTCCTGCGCCAGGGTGCTCGCAAACCAAATAGGACAAACTATAACCGCAGAGTACACTGCTGAAGACCATTTCTGTCATTGAAATATGAGAGGGTTCAGCGAATGATGGGTCCGCCTTCGTGCAACATGTGGGCAAGACCGGGTCCTTTCGGGTCATGCGCCAATGACCAATAAAAAACCCCCGGTTTCCCGGGGGCCTGGAATCATCCTTGCTAGGTGATCGAGCCTCGCGCTAGAGCAGTTCCATCACAGCCTGTTTTTCCATCCGGGAATATGCCATCCTTGAGTTCCTTTTCCCGTTTCCGTGAGAGACTGCTCGATATGTCCATATGTCCTTGTACGGCTCATTCCATGTGTCCTGATTTCAATTATGATCAGGTTAGCACCTCAGATCTATCAGGTGTTTTCGACAATGCGTGTAGGAAAATTCCTACAAACTTGATAAGTTTATAATAATCAAACGGTTAGAGATGATTGCCTTGCTGCAACGTGTTTCTGCGGCCTCGGTGAGCGTGAACGGCGAGTGTATCGCTGAAATTCAACGCGGCCTGCTGGCGTTGATCGCGGTGGAAAAGCACGATCAGGCCGAGCGCGCCGCTAAACTGGCGGACCGTATCCTTGGCTATCGGATATTCGCCGATCGTGATGGCAAGATGAACTTAAATGTCTGTGACGTCGATGGCAGCGTGCTGTTGGTGCCGCAGTTCACCCTGGCTGCAGACACCCGCAAGGGCATGCGCCCCAGTTTTTCCAGTGCGGCTGATCCCGCGAAAGGCCGGGCTTTTTTTGACAAGCTGGTTGATATCACGCAGAGCCGCTATTCCCGCATCAAACAGGGTAGGTTTGGCGCTGATATGGCGGTCACGTTGGTCAACGACGGGCCGGTGACCTTTTGGTTGCAGGTGTAGGAAGGAGGCTGCGTCGCCTGATGAGAAATGCGGGCTAGCCCGCGCTCACGGCGAGATGTTAAGATTGGTGCCATATAGACAATTCTCTGATCAGTCCTGATAGTACAACCTGCACTTCAATCATCAATCACACGTTCTGGAAATCACGTCAATGGTCATCGGAGATAAATTATGAGCCAGCGCAAGGCGGATGTGGAGCGCAATACCAGTGAAACACAAATTCAGGTCAGCGTGAATCTGGATGGCGGTGGCCATTGCAAGCTTGAGACGGGAGTACCCTTTCTCGAACATATGCTGGACCAGGTCGGTCGTCATGGGCTGATCGATATCGAGATCATCGCGCAGGGCGACCTCCACATCGATGCCCACCACACGGTTGAGGATATTGGTATCACACTCGGGCAGGCGCTGGCCAGGGCGGTTGGCGACAAGACCGGTATCGTGCGCTATGGGCACGCCTATGTACCACTTGATGAGGCTTTATCACGCGTCGTGATCGATTTCTCCGGGCGCCCTGGTCTGACCTACAAGGTCGACTATCCGCGGGCGATGATCGGCGCGTTCGATGCCGACCTGTTGCACGAATTTTTCCAGGGCTTCGTCAATCATGCCGGTGTGACCTTGCATATTGATAATTTGCGCGGCGTCAACGCCCATCATATTGCCGAGACGATTTTCAAAGCCTTTGGGCGGGCCCTGCGCATGGCATTGTCGTTCGATGAGCGCATGGAAGGCGTCATGCCGAGCACGAAAGGGGCCTTGTAGCATCCATGTCTCTGATCGCTGTTGTGGACTATGGCATGGGGAACTTGCGCTCGGTCGATCAGGCTTTGGAGCACGTCGCCCAGAGTGGGCAGCGGGTGCGTGTCACCTCCAGTGCAGCGGAGATCGCCTCCGCTGATCGTGTCGTTTTCCCCGGCCAGGGCGCGGCTCGAGACTGTATGCGTGAATTGGCAGCGCGGCAGCTAGTCAAGCCGCTTGTGCAGGCTGCCAAAGAGAAACCGTTTCTGGGTATTTGCATGGGACTGCAGGTGCTGATGTCGCACAGTCAAGAAAACGACGGCGTTGACTGCATTGGCGTCTACCCGGGCGAGGTGCGCTATTTTGGAAATGAGCTTAACAAGCGTAATTCGGCTGAATCGCTAAAGATTCCACATATGGGTTGGAACAATGTGACGCAGACCATGGGCCATCCATTGTGGCATGGTATCAAGCAGGGTAGTCGCTTCTATTTTGTTCACAGTTACTATGTTGATCCAGTAGACGAGGCCATCGTGGCAGGTGAAACGACTTATGACATTGTGTTCACATCGGCGATCGCTTGCGCTAATGTATTTGCAGTCCAGTTTCATCCCGAGAAAAGTGCGACTGATGGGTTGCAGTTGCTGAGGAATTTTACCCAGTGGGATGGGCATTAGGAATTTTATGGAGCGAGATATTCATGTTACTGATTCCTGCGATTGACCTCAAAGAGGGTCAATGTGTTCGCCTGCGTCAGGGCGATATGAATGATGATACCGTCTTCTCTGATGATCCGGTGGCGACAGCGGGTCGTTGGGTCGAGGCGGGGACGAAGAGACTGCATATCGTCGACCTCGACGGTGCATTTGCAGGCAAACCTAAGAATGTTGAGGTGATTCATGAGATTGCCAGCACATATCCGGACATCGAGATTCAGCTTGGTGGGGGTATTCGCGACGAAGAGACGATCGTAGGTTACCTCGATGCTGGTGTCCATTACGTGATTATCGGAACCAAAGCAGTGACCGACCCGCATTTCATCAATGAAGTTTGCGTTGAGTTTCCAAATCGAATCATCGTGGGGCTGGATGCCAAGAATGGCAAGGTCGCGGTTGATGGCTGGTCCAAGGTCTCAAGGCACGATGTGATCGATATGGCGCAACGCTTCGAGAATGACGGCGTCGAAGCCATCGTTTATACCGACATATCACGCGACGGAATGATGCAGGGTGTGAATATCGAAGCTACGGTCAAGCTGGCCCAGTCGATACACATACCGGTAATTGCATCCGGCGGAATCACCACTATGGATGATATCAAGGCGCTGAATGAAGTGGCCGATGAGGGTATTATCGGCGCAATCACGGGGCGCGCAATTTACGAAGGCAAGATCGACCTCGCCGAGGCGCAGCGCTGGCTGGCAGAGCACAGCAGCGAATATGGTAACGTCTACTAGCGCGCTCGCTGTGTCCCTGGCCAAACGAATCATTCCCTGCCTCGATGTTGACAATGGACGTGTTGTCAAAGGCGTCAAATTTATTGATATTCGTGATGCCGGCGATCCGGTCGAGGTCGCCCGCCGTTACGACAATGAAGGCGCCGACGAGATCACGTTTCTTGACATAACAGCGAGTTCCGATGAGCGTGAGACCATGGTCCACGTCGTCGAACATGTTGCCGAGGAGGTCTTCATACCGTTGACGGTTGGTGGCGGTCTGCGCACGCTTGAGGATGTGCGGACCCTGCTGAATGCCGGGGCTGATAAGGTTGCGATCAATACCGCTGCCGTATTCAACCCGGAATTCGTAAAACAGGCCAGCGACCGCGTCGGGTCCCAGTGCATCGTGGTCGCGATCGATGCTAAACAGGTCAGCGCCGAGGGCGAGCCGTTACGCTGGGAGATTTTCACTCATGGCGGTCGCAAGCCGACTGGTCTGGATGCGATCGAGTGGGCACAGAAAATGGATGCGTTTGGAGCCGGTGAAATACTGCTCACCAGCATGGACCGTGATGGTACGCGCAAGGGCTTTGATCTGGATCTGACCCGGACGGTTGCTGAGGCAGTGTCGGTACCGGTGATTGCGTCTGGTGGCGTGGGTGATCTCGAACATCTCGCCGAGGGCGTGTTACAGGGTAAGGCCGATGCGGTGCTCGCTGCAAGTATCTTTCATTTTGCCGAGTACAGCATTCATGAAGCCAAGGAATACATGGCCGGGCGCGGCATCGAAATGCGAATTTAGCGCGCTGCCCGGTTAAATTCCGGTGCCAGAGACCACATTTCCTTCTACGGATCATTTAATCATGTCAGATAGCTGGTTGGATAAGATTCGCTTCAATGCCGACGGTTTGATTCCTGCCATCGCTCAAGATGCGGACAGTGGCCGGGTGTTGATGCTGGCCTGGATGAATCGCGAAGCGTTGAAGCTGACCGCTGAGAAAAAGCAGGCTGTGTACTGGTCAAGGTCACGTCAAAAACTCTGGCACAAAGGCGAGCAATCCGGCCACGTCCAACGCGTACAGGAAATACGCTTTGATTGTGATGAAGACGTGATTCTGCTAAAAGTGGAACAGATTGGTGGCATTGCCTGTCATACTGGACGAGAAAGCTGCTTTTATCGCCGATTACAGGATGATCAATGGCTCGAGGTCGATGACGTGATCAAAGACCCGAGCGATATTTATCAATAATGATGAAACAACGCCGAGATCCGATTTCGTGACCGATGTCCTCGCAGAGCTGGCTGTTGTGCTGGAGCAGCGTAAAAACGCCGAACCGGAATCTTCTTATGTCGCTAGTCTGTACGGCAAGGGATTGGATGCTATCCTTAAGAAGATTGGCGAGGAAGCCACAGAGACCGTAATGGCCGCGAAAGACGGTGATGAAAGTCGACTCATTTATGAGATCGCGGACCTTTGGTTTCACAGCATGGTATTGCTGGCGCATAAAGGACTTGGGCCAGATGATGTTTTACAGGAACTGGGCCGTCGCTTTGGCGTGTCCGGACATGACGAAAAAGCTTCGCGATAGGCGCTGAATGCCCGAGCGAAACTGGAGATCGAATTATGGGTATAAGTATTTGGCAATTGTTGATAGTGCTCGGCATCGTCATTCTGCTGTTCGGCACCAAAAAACTTCGAAACCTGGGCGGTGACCTGGGCTCCGCAGTGAAAAGTTTCAAGGGTGCGATGAAAGAGGGTGCCGAAGACACGACAATGAAGAAAGAGATCGAGCAGGATGAGGGTCGTGTCATCGACGCAGAAGTCGAGTCCAAGGAAAAAGACAAAGCTTGAGCGCTGCAAGGATTTGCCTGCCTCACCAGTCCGCAATTCTGACCCCACATGTTTGATATCGGTTTCTGGGAACTGTTTATGATCATGGTGCTGGCGCTGCTGGTCATTGGTCCGGAGCGCTTGCCTAAAGCTGCACGTACAGCGGGATACTGGCTGGGCAAGGCGCGCCGCTATGTCGAAGGTGTGAAAGAGGAAGTGGCCAGCGAGTTCGATGTCAGCGAGCTCAAACGCATGATTCACAATCAGGAAACGCAGATTAATGAATTGCAAAGCCAGTTAAACGAAACGATTACATTCGAGCAAAAAGGTAACGAAAGTTCAGAGCCGGAATACGAGATTCTGGAACAAAAGTCTGCGCCAGCCGAGAAAGAAAATAACAAAGACGCGAATTAGTGCATGTCGGCTGATCATCAGAACACCGCTCAGGATGGCAATGACAAAGAGCAGACACTGCTTGAGCACCTGATAGAGCTGCGTGACCGCTTGCTGCACATGGTGATTGCGGTGCTGGTCTTGTTCCTGGCGTTGTTCCCGTTTTCCGAACAGATATTCACGATTGTCGCAGAGCCGCTGCTGGCGTTGATGCCAGAGGGTACCTCGATGATCGCGACCAGCGTCACATCGCCTTTTTTGGTCCCATTCAAACTGGTCCTGTTGCTGGCTGTTCTGCTCGCCGTGCCTTACCTGCTTCATCAGGTTTGGGCATTTGTCGCACCAGGTCTTTACAGTCATGAAAAGCGACTTGCCGTACCGTTACTGATTTCCAGTATTTTGCTGTTCTACTGCGGGATCGCCTTTGCCTATTTTGTCGTATTCCCACTGCTGTTCGCCTTTTTCATCGCGGTAGCGCCAGAGGGCGTCGCGGTGATGACGGACATTGGCCAGTATCTGGACTTCATCATTGCAATATTTTTTGCTTTCGGGATTGCATTCGAAGTGCCAGTTGCGACATTTTTGTTGATTCTCGCCGGGGCCACGACTGCAGACGCCATGGCAAAGAAGCGCCCCTACGTTATCGTCGGCGCCTTCGTTGTCGGTATGATGCTGACACCGCCCGACGTGATATCGCAATCACTGCTGGCTGTACCGATGTGGGCCTTGTTTGAAATCGGGCTGATCATGTCTCGCCTGTTTATCAAGCCAAAACCAGTTGACGAGAGCCATCCTGATTTCCAATTTCATGACGACAATCGTGATAATCCGAGCGATGAAGAAATGGATGCGATGATGGACCGGATGGAGCAGGAAGAGCAAGAGAACGCGCGCAGGCCGGACTGAGTTCCGGTATACAGGACAAAACGAGGCGCTGCCACTGCTCCCGCAAAGCAGTGCCCGATGAGACCGCACACTGATCTCAGAGTTTTATCTTCACTATTCGTTTGCGAGGAACTTGAAATTCCTTGATTCAACGAAAACGCAAGATTCTGGAGATTGCCACGCCGCTACCGCGGCTCGCAATAACGAGCTAGCCCCCATTTCTCATCAGGCGGCGTAAAATAATGATAAGGCATGGGCTGATTTTAGAATGCGCGGATGATTGAAAATACAGCGTGTTTTTCAAGCATGCCTATCACGGTTCAGGCTGGCCCTCGGTTGCGCAAGATCGTAGGGTGCGCCGTGCGCACCGGAGCTGACCAGGCAGCTGACGATTTGCGGTGCGCACGGCGCACCCTACGTTTTCTTCACTCAAACCGAAGCTATAGCTACGCTTTTCGCTCCAGAGCGGCGCTTACGAACACGAATCCTGCGCCTGCTTCCGTGATCCTGGTGAGAAATGCGGGCTAGTGGGTTCGATGTCGGCTGCGGCGCATGTCAGGATTCGAGCCCGGCACAGCATAAGGCTCCTGCATAAGCAATTGCGCCACGACATCAGCCGTCAACGGCTTGCAGAACAGAAACCCCTGTGCTTCGTTGCAGTCGATTTCCCGCAGATAATCCAGCTGCTGCTGGGTCTCAACACCCTCGGCAATCACGTTCAAGCCAAGACCTTTGACCATTGCAACGATCGTGTTGATGATGGATTTGCCGGTCTGCAATATGTTCACTTCCCTGATGAAGGTCCGGTCAACCTTGAGCGTGTGTATCGGGAGTTTGTGCAAGTAACTGAGTGAGGAGTAGCCGGTGCCAAAATCGTCGATTGCGATATTCACACCCTTCTTGCTGAGCTCCTTCAGTTTATGAATCATTGCATCCATATCGCTCATGATGGTGTTTTCGGTGATCTCGATTTCCAGGCAATGGCCCGGAATGCGGTAGTCCCGCAATGTGTCGGCGAGGTATTTGACGATCTTTTTCTCAGCCAGCTGGCGCGCTGACATATTGATGGACATTCGAATCTCCGGAAGGCCGGCATCGCGCCAGCGTTTCAACTCGGTGCAGGCTTGATGCAGAACCCAATGACCAATCTCAACAATCATGCCAGTTTCTTCAGCGAATGGAATGAATTCGGCCGGGGAAATTAATCCATACTCTGCATGTTCCCAACGCAACAGCGCTTCAACCCCAACAATTTCGCCAGACTTGATGTTTATCTGGGGCTGATAGACCAAATGAAATTCATCGTTTTCCAGTGCCTTGTGAATGCCGGTTTCAAGAGAAAGATTCTGGAAATAAGGCGTCGTCATGTCACTGCTGTAGAACTTGAAATTGTTTTTGCCAGTATCTTTGACATGATACATCGCGATGTCGGCATGCTTGATCAATGTTTCCATGTCTGTGCCGTCGCGTGGATATATCGAGATTCCAATGCTGGCACTGACATAAAGCTCATTGCCATCGATGATGAAGGGGTCTCGCAATACTTCATTGATCTTCTGAGCAATTCTGCTGATATCACCCTCGCCTTTGCCGATTTTTGGCAGCAGGAGCGTGAATTCGTCACCCCCAAAGCGAGCAAGAGTGTCCCCTTCGCGCACGCAGCTTTTTAGCCGTGCACTCACCTGCTGTAACAATTCATCACCGACCACATGACCAAGCGTATCATTGATATTCTTAAAACGATCCAGGTCGAGGAACATCACCGCCAGCATTTCTTTCTCACGCTTTGCTTGTGATATCGCAACACCAAGTCGGTCTCTCAATAAGGCGCGGTTGGGTAGGTTGGTCAGCAAATCGTGATATGCCTGGAAGTTGATGGTCTCTTCCGCGCGTTTGCGTTCTGTTATGTCGCGTGCAACCCCATAGGTCCCGAGGTAGGTTCTCTTCTTGGAGCGATCATCGTCTTTGTACATACCGATCGAGCTGAGCTCAATCGGTAGCGTGCGCGTGTCAAACACATGTTTCGAGTCGTCATCTTTGTACTTCAGGCGTAACTCGACATTGCGTGAGGCACGGTCACCCGCGCGGCGCTCATTGAATACATAGCGAGCAGCCTCGATATCATCTTGATGTACCAGATAAGAATAGTGTTTGCCGGTCAGTTCTCTGGAGCTGTAACCCAATAAGGTCTCTATACGTTCATTGATAAAGGTAAAATACCCGTCCTGATCGAGGATATAAATGATGTCAGGAGAAGTGTTCACCAGGTAACGGTGCAGGTGCTCGGAGTCGCGCAACTGGCGCGTGATTTGACGGTTTTGTTTTTCCAGATTGATCTCGTTCAACGCATTGTTTATCGTGATCAATAATTCATCCGTCGCATAGGGCTTGCGCAGAAAATCATAAGCGCCCTGGGAGCAGGCGTCCCGGGCGGCTTCAAATGAGGTTTCACCGCTGACTACGATGACGGAGGTCTTTATCTGCTTTCGGTTAATGTGTCGCATCACATCATGCCCGTTGACATAGGGCATTTGCAGGTCCAGTAACACCAGATCGTATTCCATCTGGTCGAGGCAGACGATCGCTTCGCGGCCGCCAATAGCGGTATCGGCGGCAAGACCACGTATCGCGAGTAGGTCTCTCAGGCTCTTCAATACCAGGGGGTCATCGTCAACGATGAGAATATTCGGTTCATTACTGCTCATTTTTTTACCCTACAATGCAAGGGCGCCTTGAGCTTGACTCAGCTTGGTTGTCTACAAGTAGCCGCACAGGCGCTTTTATAATGTTATGGAAACTCTGATTTATTCAGAGTTTCAGCGGCGCATGGATGCGCCGCCATTTTTAATCGCCTTAAGCGATTGAAAATGGGGGGAAACAGAAAATTGCATTTTTTGTTTCCCGTGCTCTGATAATTCACGGATGAATTATTCAGAGCTTCCGTATATTTCTTGGCAGGAGAATATGAAAACTCGTGCCTTTTTCGCTGCTCCTGCAACTGATGGAGCCATGCAGTTCCTTTACGAGATTCTTTACAATAGTCAGCCCCAAGCCTGCATGTCCTTCACCTTTCTTAGTCGCTGCCGGTGAGAACAAATCAGGTAAAATCTCGGCTGGAATACCCGGCCCGTCGTCGGCAACACAAATTTCGACGTGTATTTTTCCATCGACGTTTACCTTGTCCTGAGTGTAGACCATTATCTGCCCTTCTGCAGGGAGCGCCTCGACAGCATTCTTTATAAGGTTGGTATAGATTTGCTTGATCGCATCCGCGTTGGTCGTCATCCGCGGCATGTCCTCATCCAGGTCAAGCACAAGATCAATTTCGTGCGTGCCGAACAGGGAGGTCTGGAACATGTGAGACAAATCGGCTATCAGTGCGTTGATATCGACCGACGCCGTTTCGCTGGCATCGAGTTCAGCCTTTGAGGGGCGGGAGAGATTCTCCAGTATGGTGCTGACCCGGTGTATCTCACTCCTTATCGTTTCTAG
>Ga0272441_10003707_pt1 | contig 28720 bp, 22 predicted proteins | sample SSMProp6N_FD_193582 | JGI IMG/M metagenome (GOLD analysis project Ga0272441, IMG submission 193582) | Marine sediment archaeal communities from Little Sippewissett salt marsh, Falmouth, MA, United States - SSM-Prop-6N | ecosystem: Environmental > Aquatic > Marine > Wetlands > Sediment ... | reverse complement strand
GGCTTTGCCCACACCACAGGCGGGGTACAGAACGCCAGCCTTGAATTCGATCTTGAAAGCCTGGAACCGACCTACAGGCTGCTGCTTGGTTTGCCCGGCCGGTCCAACGCGCTGGCCATTGCCGAGCGACTGGGCCTCGATTCGTCCGTTGTGAACCATGCTCGCTCGATGCTTAACCCCGGTGAGCTGCAGACCGACGGCCTTCTGGATGAAATCCTTCGTCATCGCGATGAAGCTGAGAATTCTAACCTGGCTGCCCGTGATGCCCGGACTGAAGCCGAGAAAATCCAGCAGGAACTCGAAGCCCGCCTGGCCGCTATAGATGCTGAACGCGAAGCCATCCTCGAAACCGCCCGTGGTGAATCGCAGAAGAGGGTGGAAGCGCTGCAGGAAGAAATAGCCGCTCTGCGCAAGGAACTCTCCCATGCCCGTGAACCGCTTGAGGCTGTCAAGGAACTGCAAAAAAACGCCGAAAAGCTGGAGAAACAGGTCAGCACTCCGGACAGGAAAAAATCAAAAATCAAAAAAAGACAGCGTCCGTTAAAAGTGGGAGACCGCGTTCATATTCAATCCATCGACACAAGCGGCACAATCTCCAGCCTGAACGGCGACCATGCTGAAATCCAGATCGGCCAGCTTCGTGTCCGAGCCAGGCTTGATGAACTGAATGTACCGGATGGGCCGAACCCTGCGCCGTCGAAAGAAAAAGAACCGGTGAAATCGAAGCGTGCACGGCAATCCGGCGGCAGCTTGCCAAGTGTCGATGTGCCGCCGCTGGAAATCGACCTTCGCGGGCACAATGCAGACGATGCGATCGAAAAGCTCGATCGCCATTTCGACAGTGCCTACCTTGTCAACATGCCTTATCTGTACATTATCCACGGCAAAGGCAGCGGACGCCTTCGGCAAGCTGTGCGCACGTGGCTGCAGGGAAATCCCTATGTGAAGTCATTCGCCCAGGGTGGTGCCTCCGAGGGGGGCGACGGTGTTACGGTGGTGAAATTCAAGACGTCCTGAAGCACGTTCCCGGAATTTAACTTGAAAATGTATCGATCAGTCAAATTTGCTGGTATCACTTGCCTTTTAGACATGTCAGAGAGGGAAATCCTTCGGCAAAGATAAAGCCGAATATTCTGCAGAAGGATTTGATCACGCCAGAACCCATCGGACACGTATCAATCACAGTATCTGTTATTCAACATAATTGAGCCCGGCACAGCCCGGCTGTGCCGGGCTCAATTATGTTTTACACACTTCGCAGTACGGCTCTCAACTATTCTTCAAACACGTCCAGATCAATAGGACACCAGGACTATCCCGCCACTTGATTTCCTCGTGTAGACTGTGAAATAATAGCAGCATCAAAAATCCGTATTTGCTCGTACATAAGGGAGGATAATCATGAACGAGCTCGTTGACGCCCTCGCACCGGCCATGGTTGTCAGTGTTGCACTGCAGCAGCTGATCGAACTGGCAGACCCCATCCTGGATAAGTTTCTGAAAGACCAGAAGAAGTGGATACTCAGCGCAGCCGCGGTTGTTATCGGCATTGCACTTGCTGCTGTACTGCGACTTCGAATCCTTGAGCCGCTGGGAGCCAGCTGCCCGGATCTGCTTGATCTGCTTCTAACAGCATTTTTCCTTTCCGGCGGCACAAAAGCTTTTAACGATCTGATAAAAATTGTCGGGTATAAAAAGGAAGAAACCAAGGCGGCGCTGGATCCGGCTCAGATAGCGAGAGTCTGAAGTTCTACGCCGATAAAAAGAAATTTTCTACAGTCAAATCTGTCTGAAATCGCGCGATGTCAGACAGATTACGGCTTCCTGTCACTCAAAGCAGCCAGATTATGCTTGAATGGTATTGGCATACCTGCTGACCAGGTATATTCTGATCATATATAAACCCGTTTTGCTCTAGCGAGTTGGAAAAGGAACAGATCTTATGGATCATGATCCCATTATTAAAGTCTCTGAGTTAAACAAATCGTTTGGAGACATCCACGCTGTCAGCAATGTCTCCTTTAATATCCAGCGTGGTGAAATCTACAGCCTGCTTGGCCCTAACGGCGCCGGCAAGAGCACCACAATCTCCATGCTTTCCTGCCTGCTCGAGCCGGACAGCGGGGATGCCTTGATTGACGGTTTCTCGATCAAGACCGATCCCATGGAGGTCAAAAAGAAATTCGGCCTCGTTCCACAGGATATTGCCCTTTATGAAGACCTTTCGGCACGGGAGAATCTCCTGTTCTGGGGAAAAATGTACGAACTGCGAGGCAAACAGCTTCACCAGGAATGTGACAGAGTGCTCGAACTCATCGGCCTCACAGATCGCCAGAAGGGAGCTGTCAGCAAATTCTCAGGCGGTATGAAACGACGTTTGAATATAGGCATCGCCCTCCTGCATACACCTCCGGTCATTATCCTGGACGAACCTACAGTCGGTATCGACCCGCAGAGCAGGCGCAATATCCTCGACAGCATCATGGACCTAAACCGGCAGGGGACAACGGTACTTTACACCACTCATTACATGGAAGAAGCCCAGGAAATCTCCGATCGTATTGCAATCATGGATTATGGCGAGATTATTGCCGGAGGCACACATGAAGAACTCATCAAGATCGTCGGCGAGCTCGACAGGGTAAACCTCACACTGAACCGGGAACCTGGTATAGACATTGATCCACTTCTCGAGCAGTGGCGGGCGCTGGATGGCATAAAAAACCTGTTCTCGGAAGATGGGAAACTGGCACTTCTTGCCGAAGACAGCAATATTATCCTGCCTCAGCTTTTTGAAAGCGCTGCTTCACACAATATCAGGATAACTTCTGTCGAAATCCAGGAACCGAACCTGGAGGCAGTCTTCCTGCACCTCACCGGCCGGGCACTCAGGGATCCGGGAGTAAACCATGAAAGTGCTTGATCTAGCGTTGAAGGACCTGCTTCGGGCCACCCGCAGCATATTTGCCCTGATGATGATGTTGGTGACTCCGCTGCTTATCACCGGCCTTATCAATTTCGCTTTTGGCGGATTCTTCGGGGAAGACGAAATCGACATAACCCTTACCAGAGTTATCCTGGTCAATCAGGATGAACCTGCGGAGCAGGCAGCTTTTAATGCAGGCTCAATGCTGGAGGAATTTCTTGCTGGAGAGGGATTGAATCAACTGCTTGAAATAGAGAACGAGAGTGATCCTGAAGCAGCTATTCAGGCTGTAGACAACCAGGAAGCGGCGGCGGCCATTATTCTTCCACCCGATTTCACCACTGCGGTTACCGGAGAGAGCGCAAAAACACAGATCCAGCTGTATAAGGACCCGACTCTTTCATTTGGCCCGGCACTCGTACAGGACCTTCTGCAGCAGTTCATCGACAGCTTTTCCGGTTCCAGCATTGTGTTAAGCACGAATGAAGCCCTGCTGAAACAATATGGCCTTTCTCTTGCTGAACAGGATCAGACTCAGCTATATGTACAGTATGCAAACCAGGCTCAAGCTCGCGGCGAACAGCTTGAAAACCAGCAGAACCCGGAATATGTCGTAACATCACTGGATTCCACGGAACCGCAAATGAACGAAGGACGGTCCATTATTGCCACGACAATGGCGGGCATGATGATCTTCTTTATTTTCTATTCTGCAGCCAGTGTTGCAGAAAGCATTGTAAAAGAGGATGAAGAGGGAACCCTTCCCCGATTGTTCACCACCCCCACATCTGCCTCAACCATCCTTGGCGGGAAATTCCTGTACATGTTTCTCCTGATGCTGCTTCAGGCAGCAATACTCATCCTCTCCTCGGCACTGATATTCAAAATCAGCTGGGGAACCCCGTTTTCCACACTGATTGCAATCCTTGCCACGATCACTGCTGCCGGCGGTTTCGGCCTCTTTGTTATCTCATTCATACAATCGACCCAACAGTCAGGTGTCGTTTTCGGAGGTGTCCTGACAGTCAGCGCCATGCTCGGCGGATTGTTTACGACCGGCTTCCCGGATTTACCCGCCGTCTGGAACACAATTTCACTTTTTACTCCTCACGGCTGGGCTTTGAAAATATGGAAAACGACAATTGTCGGGGCCTCTCCTTCCGAGATCCTTCTACCCTTCCTTGTTTGTTTCCTCTTCGGGATAGTTTTATTTACGGCTGGAACCCTCCGGCTGCGCAGGCGTTTTGCCTGAAGGTGCCTTATGAAAATTCTTGATATCGCTGTTAAAGACATGCTGCAGATCCTCAAAGACAGAAAAACTGTGTTTTTCCTTGTGCTGCTACCACTCGTATTTACATTATTTTTTGGCCTGGTTTTCAGCCCGGCAAATACGACAGAAGGAGATCATACATCGCGATACTCGATCGCTCTGCTTGTTCCAGAAGGTGAAAAAGCCGCCGCTCAGCATATCTTGAACCTGATGCAGGATTCCGAAGCCCTGTCAGTTGACCTGTTCAACATCAAGGAACTGGAAACAAAGAAACAAGAACTCGAGGACGGCGACTATGAAGGCCTGCTGGTTATTCCTGATGGCTATGGAGAATCGCTCCAGAGCGAACTGCCGCAGAACCTGGAACTGATTGTAGACCCGGATTCAACGAACCGTCAGTCGCTTGAGGCTGCCCTCAGGCTTCTTACCGGCCGAATAAGCACTGCATCCCTGTCTGCCAGGCTGGGTGTACAAACACTGGCCCGACTGCAGCCGGAGATGTCACAGGAAGCTCTGTCCGATGCGTTCTGGGAGAGTATGGACCTTGCTGTGCAGGCCTGGAAGTCGCCGGCTGTTACCATGCAGGTAAGTTCGACTGGGCAGGAAGAAACCGATACCCAAACCGCCTCCGGGTTTATTCAATCTTCTCCCGGCATGATCGTCCAGTTCGCTATCTTCGGATTGATCACGGCTGCTATGGTGCTTGTATTGGAACGCAAGAACGGGGCGTTGAACAGAATGCTGAGCACCCCGACCACACGGTCCCAGATCATTCTGGGACACATACTTGGGATGTTCGTTGTCATTCTGCTCCAGGAAATCATACTGGTGCTGCTCGGCCAGTTTGTCTTCAAAGTAGATTACCTGAGCAATCCGTTGGGAACATGGATCATGATGGCCAGCCTGGCTTTATGGTCTGCTGCACTCGGCTTGATGATCTCGGCCTTTTCCTCCAGTGAGGACCAGGTTCTGGTGTTCTCACTGCTGGCCATGTTCCTGTTTTCAGCCATGGGCGGCGCGTGGTTTCCGCTCGAAATTACCGGCAAGACTTTCAGCAGGATCGGACATCTCCTGCCGACAGCCTGGGCGATGGACGGGTTCCAGAACATCGTCATCCGCGGACTGGGAGTCAATTCAGTACTCCTTCCGGCAGGAATCCTGCTTGCTTACACAGCAGCTTTCTTTGTGCTGGCAGTGCTGCGCTTTACACGAGAAATTCAATGAGTTTCCCTTAGTACCGGGTGTTCAGCAAAACATGTAAATAATCAGCTGTCCCATGGTTACCTTTACGGTGTTCTAATCAGATTCTTATCTTTATCTCCTTGATAGCTTGTTTTAAAAACACTACAATTGCATCTGCCGGGTCAGGGGAAGTCAGGGTCCGGCATTGTATGTCTGCGAAGGATTCCTTTTACAGGGATTTTTCCTCCACAGAGTATCAGGACAACCACAGGGTTGTCTGCTATTGCAGAACCGGGATCAGATGATCTACTCAGATCCTGCAGCAGAAAAAAGGAGCAGTGTTTATGATTGAAGCCTCAGGTATTTCAAAAGCGTACGGCTCCATCCAGGCGCTCAACGACATTTCCTTCTCCATCGGAGAGGGTGAAATCGTCGGGCTGCTTGGCCCGAATGGTGCCGGGAAAACCACCACGATCAAAATTCTCACTGGTTACCTGCAGCCGGACAGCGGCAGTGTTTCGATTGACGGGCTGGATGTCCTCACAGAGCCAAAGAAGGTACAGGCTCGAATCGGGTATCTGCCGGAAACTGCCCCGCTGTACCATGAGCTTTCGATCCAGTCCTATCTGGCAATGATGGCCGACCTGCGGGGCATTCCCGAAGAACGGCAGCAGCGCCATATCTCGGAAGCTGTGTATGCCGCCGGCCTGGAAAACCACCTCACCCGCCAGATCGGCGAACTGAGCAAGGGCTTCCGTCAGCGAGTCGGCCTGGCACAGGCAATCCTGCACCTGCCTAAACTCCTGATCCTTGATGAGCCAACGATCGGCCTGGACCCGACCCAGATTGTAGAAATCCGGGCGTTGATCCGCCGCCTTTCAAAGGTCAGCACAATCCTGTTCTCCACCCATATCCTTTCAGAAGTGGAAGCACTTTGCGACCGGGCGATCATCCTTATAAACGGGCAGATCCGTGCCGATGCACATCTTTCCGACCTTGCCAGCAGCTCCGATGCAGTCCTGGTGCTCGAAGAGGACATCTCTGGAGCAGCCGATCTCCTGGAAGAACTCGAAGGAGTAGAAACTGTGAGCAAGGAAACCGGCAAAGACTCCTATATACGCTTCCGAATTCACGGCAGCGAACAGGTCTCGGGAAGCGATCTCTGCCCTCTCATCTACAACCTGGCCCGTGAAAACGACTGGCCGCTGCGGGAACTCCAGCACGACACCCGCACACTTGAAACCGTCTTTAACGAACTAGCAACTGCAGTGTGAGGTCCCTATGAAAAGAGCATTAGCTATTACACGAAAAGAACTGCAGGGATATTTCGGCTCACCGATGGCGCTCATCTTTATCGGCGCCTTCCTTGCCGTGACCCTGTTTTCCTTTTTCTGGATCGATACCTTTTTTGCCCGCGGCATCGCGGACGTGCGGCCGCTGTTCAGCCGTATGCCGCTGCTGATGATCGTCCTTGTGGCAGCACTTACAATGCGCCAATGGAGCGAAGAGCAGCGCTCCGGCACCATGGAAGTCCTCCTGACCCTGCCGGTCAGGTTGTATGAGCTTGTTATCGGTAAATTCCTGGCCGTTGTTGCACTCGTCGGCCTTGCCCTTGTGCTGACACTGTTCCTTCCAATCAGCGTATCCATTCTCGGCAATCTCGACTGGGGGCCGGTTGTGGGCGGTTACATCGCCAGCATTCTGATGGCTTCCGCCTATGCAGCGATCGGGCTTTATGTCTCCTCCAGAACAGATAACCAGATCGTAGCATTTATCGCAACGGCGCTGGTCAGCGGGTTTTTCTACGGCATCGGATCCAACCTCCTGGTAGACTTCTTCCCCAATTCCATCGCAAACGTCCTCCAGGCAATCGGTACCGGCAGCCGGTTCAGCAGCATCGAACGCGGCGTGATCGACCTGCGCGATCTTCTCTACTACCTTTCCCTGACCGGAATTTTCCTGACTTTAAATATCCGCGCGCTGGAGGTCCGCAGCTGGAGCAAGAATACGGCTGTCCGGGCAAAGCAGCTCGCATCCACACTGACCACGGTTCTTGTTGTTGTGAACCTGATTGTAGTCAACGTCTGGGTGTATCCGCTGAAAGGCCTGCGTATCGACCTGACAGAACACAAGGAATACACCCTCTCCTCAACAACAAAAGATCTGCTCAACAGTCTGGATGAACCGCTGCTGATCCGCGGCTACTTCAGCGACAAGACACACCCGCTGCTCGCACCGCTGGTCCCGACACTTGTCGATATGCTGACAGAATACGAGGTAGCCTCCGACGGCAAAGTTCAGCTTGAAATCATCGACCCTGCCGAGGACCCGGAAAAAGAAGCCGAAGCCAACCAGGTGTACGGCATATCGCCAACACCTTTCCAGGTTACTGACCGCTATGAGGCTTCTGTAATCAACTCCTACTTCAACATCCTGTTCCGCTACGGCGACCAGAACACAACCCTGGACTTCAACGACCTGATCGAAGTGACTTCAACACGGGACGGAACAATCGATGTCAGCCTCCGCAACCTCGAGTACGATCTCACCAGGGCTGTCAAGAAGACTGTTTACGGCTTCCAGAGTATCGACATGATCCTCGATTCCATGAATGAGCCCGTCTCACTGACTGCCTATATCACACCGAATACACTGCCAGACTCGCTTGCTGATGTGCCCGGCACAATGGAAACGGTGCTGGAAAATCTTGCAGATCAGTCCGGCAGCAAGCTGAAAACAGCCATTATAGACCCCGATGTGAGCGGCGATAACATTACGCGCGACAGCCTGTACGAAAGCTACAGCCTGCAGCCGCTCCCTGTTTCACTGTTTTCAGCAGACTCCTATTACCTCTACATGGTTCTGGAAATCGGGGATTCTTTCCAGGTGCTGTACCCCACCGGCGACTTGAGCGAAGCCGATATCCGCGGAACGATCGAATCGGCCCTGAAACGCTCGTCCTCCGGGTTCCTGAAAGTCATCGGCATCTGGCTTCCACCTGCTGAATACTCACAGGATATGTTCGGACAGACCATCGAACCGCTCCAGAGCTGGTCCGAACTTGCAAACCAGATCAGCCAGGATTACGACATACAGCAGGTAGATCTGACTTCCGGCCAGGTGCCGTCCGAGGTCGATGTACTGGTTCTGATTGCACCGCAAAATCTTACAGAGAAGCAGATCTTCGCAGTCGACCAGTTCCTGATGAAAGGCGGCTCGGTCATTGTTTCGGCCGGCAACTACAAGGCGACAGTCGACCAGTTCTCCGGCGGCCTTGCCCTGCAGCCGCTCACCGGCACACTTTCCAACCTGCTGCAGAGCTACGGAGTCACGATCCAGAACGCAATTGTCATGGACACACAGAACGAACCGTTCCCGGTGTATGTAAACCGCGAGGCCGGCGGATTCACTGTTCAGGAAATTCAGGCTGTGGACTATCCATTCTTCGTAGATGTACGCACAGACAGCATGGACAGCGATCATCCGATCACGGCCAACGTCCCGGCTGTCACCATGAACTGGGCTTCCCCGATTGTGCTTGATGAGGGGCTCAATGCAGACCGTGATACCACGGTCCTGCTGCAGTCCACCAGTTTCTCCTGGCTCACTCCCGACACCAACATTCAACCGGATTTTACACTCTACCCCGAACTGGGTTTCCCGGTGGAAAGCAATCAGCAGTCGTACGCACTGGCTGTCAGCATCCAGGGCGGCTTTGAAAGTTACTTCACAGACCGTGACCTGCCTTTCGGCCAGGAAGACGATACTGCCGAAGAGAGCGCCGAAACCGGACCGGAGACAATCCCGCCGCTTATCGAATCTTCACCTGATACTGCCAGGCTGGTAGTCTTCAGCAGTGCAGAATTCCTGGACGACTTTATCTTTCAGCTTTCATACTCCATGGCTGCAGACCGCTATCTCAACAGCCTGCAGCTGTTCCAGAACGCGATCGACTGGAGCGTCGAGGACCTCGATCTGCTTCAGATCCGCTCGCGAGGCACCTACACACGGCTGATGACACCCCTTACAAGCCAGCAGGAATCCGTCTGGGAGATTATCAACTATGTGGTAGCGCTGATCGCGCTGGCAGGGCTGGCATGGATATGGAACCAGGAGAAGAAAAAAGAGATACCGATTGAACTGGAACCGCCTGCCGGCCTGACCAGGGAAAGTGAGGGATAACCATGAAACTCAAATTGAACCAGATCCTGCTCGGCTTACTTGTCCTTCAAATCCTTCTCAGCGCGCTCGTTTTCTGGCCGCGCACTGCCGCAACTGAACAACAAACCGTTTTTGCAGACCTCGATCCTGCAGCAGTTACTGCCATACTGCTCGAAGATGATACCGGCGCACTTGTACAGCTTGAGAAAGATGGCAGCCAATGGATACTGCCTGAGCTGGATGACTACCCGGCACTGGAGACAGAAGTAAACACCCTGTTGACAGACCTGCTTTCGATCTCCATTGGAGAGACGGTCACCAGCAGCGAAACCAGCCAGAGTGCCTTGCAGGTGGCTGACAACAACTTCCTGCGCAAGGTCACGCTTTCCACCGATGCCAGCGAGAAGTATGTGATCTATATGGGCTCCTCGCCGAGCTATAATGCAGCCCACTTCCGTATCGGCGGTGAGGGAGATACACATCTCGCATCGGACCTGAACGTGAATGACTACAACGCCCGTGTGAGCGACTGGATCGACGCCGTCTACCTGCGTGTTAACCAGGAAGACCTGGTTTCCCTTGAGCTCCAGAATGCACAGGGCTCCCTTGGCTTCTCGAAAGATGAGGCAGGCTCCTGGCAGCTTGACGGGCTCAGCAGCGGCGAAGTGCAGAACGACACCGAACTGAACAGCCTTCTGGGTAGTTCCACTGCCATTACCATGACATCCCCCATCAGCCTCACGGAAGACCCGGACTGGGGTTTCGATGAACCGCTTGCTGAGCTTACCTACACCACCACCAACAGCACCGTTACACTGTATGTCGGTGCACAGGACCCGGACGACCTGAGCTTCGTGATCAAGTCCTCTGAATCCGATTATTATGCACGTGTGCGCGAGTACTCGGTTGACTCGCTGGTGACCTACACCCGTGAGAGCTTCATCCTGGAGCCGACAGCCACACCAACACTGGATCCGGCCATGCTTCCCCAGGCAACCGAAACGCCTGAGGAAGAGGTCGAAGGAGCGACGCCTACCCCGTAAGAAACGAATGCAGCTGAGCGCATCACACCGCAGGGGTCGACCCGGCGTGTACACACGGTGTCGACCCCTCTTCACATACAGAGAATCGCTCCATGCGATGGCAAGGCGTACAGCGTGTATACAACATCAGCCCCGCCCGTACGCTGTTCCTCCCATACCTCTCACAAATCCAGACACAGATTCCCCCGAATATCCTCCGCCCTCTTTTCACGCACTTCAGCCTCTTCAGCGAACACCAGCCACTTTCCGGCTGAAGCAAGCACCTGATCCAGCATGTTGTGTGCCTGTTTCGATTTGATACCGGCCCTCTCTGCCAGAGCAACCAGGTCATTGCGTCCTATATGATCACGTTCCCTGTTCACACTCATCTGATGGCGGCTTGTCCATTCCCCCTGAGGGTTCCATGCATAGATGACATCAAAAGCCGGAGAAAGGCGCCACTCTCCCCGCTGGTTTTTCAGGAAGGCGATATTTTTTACATGATCATCGTGGTGTCTGCAGACAACATTGAACATCCCCCGGAGGACCTGCTGCCCAAATCCTTCTGGTTTAATGTCTTTCTTATATAACCCTGGTTGGTGTCATAATTTTTTATTGAGTTCAATATCCGATTCTTCCTGATAGCGTATTCGTTTCAGGTGCAGTGCAAAAGTCCAATCATTGATGGAACCAGGGGAAGCATGAGTGGAATATGAAAACCAAACTGCGCCAGGTTTCAGTTTGCCAGAACCAACTTCTGGTTTATGGTGTGTTTCCTTTTTGAAGAAGATACATATAATGAGTTTCTGGAGTCCCGGTACACTTCTTCTAATACTGTCAATTAATATCAACATGACAATACGAGATTGTCGAATTCATTTTTAACAGCAGAGTTAGATTCAACCCAATCATGTGTCCATTTCTATCACGGAGAGTAAGATGAAAAAATCAATATCCATGTTATTTGTGTTAGCGATACTTGCATCTGCTTGTGGTTTGATTAATACGCAGGAACCAACAGCTATTAGTGGTGGGGAGACGCCTGCTATTCAGCCTACTATTCAGGAGGAAACTTCAAATAGCGCTGAGATGAATGATGAAACAGTGCCAGCTGGTCAAACAGGATCTGGAAATGAACCTGATGTCCGTGTCAGCGATATGACATATCAAGCCGGATACGCATTTAAAAGTGAAGCTGTGCCAGGAATTGTACGTCCCGGACCGGATGGAACGGTATATCTGGTGGGTTTTGACCGTCAGCGAATTTATCAAGTCAGGGATGGCCTAATTACAGAATACAGGAAGTTTCCATTCAATATTTTCACCTTTGCCTTTGACCCTTCCGGGACCTTGTGGATCTTTAATGATGAGACTGGATGGCTTATGAAAGAAGAGGATGGCGGTATGGTCAACGTGGTGGAGGCGCACCGACCATTCTTTGTTTTCAGCGAATCTGGCAACTTATACGCTATTAGAGGTGGTGAAGGAATCCTGAAATATACAACGGATGGACAAACAACTGTTATTCCAACAACTTTCGGCCAGGTAAATGAATCGGGTTGGCCGACACCGCTGGCCGTAAGTCCCGATGAACAGATCTCGGTTCTGGACAACCTTGGAAATATCTATAACCTGAATGAAGATGGTTCAAACGAACTGATCACAACTATCGATCCCGGAGCAGAAGCTTCCATTTTTTATGATTCAGAAGGCGATCTATACATCTATGGCTGGACAGGATTATTCAAGGTAGATTTTGAAACCGGAAATGCCCAAATACAGGAATGGTTCGCTTTTAGCGGTTTTGGAAATAATGCTTCAATCTTTCCCGGATCGTCTGAGTTTCTCACCAATCATATTAATACACCTGTTGTGCGGGGTGACCTGAGCGCACAGGAAGCAAGTGTGGCTTACATTCCGAAAGCAACCACACAAGCGATGAGTGTCAATGCAGATGGTAAATTATTTGTCGCGTATGGCAATCTGGCAGAGGATAAGGTGGAAATTTTTGAGGTAAACCAGGAAGGAGAATTAGTCAAACGTGCTGAAACAGGCCCCGGTTTTCCATTAGCGATGACGGCTAACGATGAAGGATTGGTTTATGTATCGATAATCGGCCCTGATCAGAGCACGATATACTCTTTTGATCCAGGAACAAATGAAGTCATTCCAGTCATGTCGGAAAATGCTACTATCAGGTCTATCAGCTACGATCAACCGGGCAGAAGCATTGTGTACAGCGGCGATGCTGGGATCTTTCGATTTGACGAGGTCAATCTCGAAAAGGAAAGATTATATGCAAATGAAATCCGAGAGGCGATCGTTCATGTAAATATTCAGGGAGAGATATTTATCCTTGAGCCCCCTTATTCCCTGTATAAGTTATCGGAAGACAATAACCTGGAGGAAATGTTCATAAGTGATGGATCGATTGAAATGGTGCGAATCTCGAGCTGTTCGGATGGATTGGTTTATCTAACTGCTGGCATGTCCGGCGAATATTTTTCGAGAAATATTGAGACCTGGTCGATTACTTCGCTTTTGAGTATGGAAGACAATGGTGAATTTAGTATTATTGCATATGATGCGCCCCCGGATGGCTTATCCATTACCTGTAATTTGAGTAATGATGAAATTTATATTTCCACTGGAGATGGAATATATCATTTCCGGAAATAAAACCTCAGGAAAATGACTCTTGACGCTCCGCGCGCAGCCTGCCCGGCTTATACGGGGCGTCTCGCTTGACTGGGGTCATGGAAATGACTCACAGAGATTTCTTAGGTTGTTATCACGTTGAACGCCATATACTGGTGTAGAAAACCTTGAAGATAACTTCAATTCAGAGTGTTGGGGGTTTTCGGAAAAATCTTACCTTGCGCATGAGCATCTTTACGTAATTTTTCCCAATCAGTGTCTTTGCGCCTTTTTGTCAGATTCAGTGTACTCAGCGTTTTTTTCTCAGCGTACTCAGCGTTTTATTTCTCAGTGTACTCAGCGTTTTATTTCTCAGCGTACTCAGCGTTTTTTTTCAGCGTACTCAGCGTTCCTTTTCTCAGCGTTTTCAGCGTTTCCACTTGACATCCGGGCAGAATTCCATAAAATTCAACAGGTGCAGTTGTATGAAAAGAAAAGATAAACCTGAACAATGCGGTAGACAAAAAACGGCAGAAACATCCCACGATGTTTTTGTTCCCATCCCCACCCTCCCGGAGCCGAAAGGCTCTATTTTTTTGCCCCCAGGCAGCATATCGGAAGGAGAATACCGATGATCAAGCTTCCCGGCCTGATCGATCCTCACGTACACCTGCGCGAGCCCGGCGGCACGCACAAGGAAGACTTCAGCACCGGAACCGCCGCCGCTCTTGCCGGCGGATTCACTATCGTGCTCACCATGCCCAACACTACTCCGCCGCTTACAGACAGCCAGTCTCTCTCCACAGCAAAAACTGCCGCCCGGGCAGGCGCACGCTGCGACTACGGACTGTACCTTGGTGCCGGCACAAATAACACAGCCGGCGCTGCCGGGCTGGCGGAGAGCGTCTGCGGGCTGAAAATGTACCTGGATGCCACCTTCGGGCCGCTGCGGATGGACGACGTGCAGAGCATCCGCAGGCATCTCGAAGCGTGGCCGAAACATTGCGCTGCTGCAGCGCACGCCGAATCCCGTTCGATGGCTGCCGCTATCCTTGCCGCGCAGCTCACAGGCCGGCCGCTGCACATCTGCCATGTGTCGCTCAAGGAAGAGATCGAGCTCATCCGCGACGCGAAGGAGCAGGGCTTCAAAGTCACATGCGAAGTCACTCCCCATCACCTGTTCTTCTCGCGCGACGATTTGACACATCTGCCGCCGGGCCGCCGTGAAGTGCGGCCGGTGCTTGCGGAGAAACAAGACCGCCAGGCGCTGTGGGAAAACATCGACGTGATAGACTGTTTCGCCACGGACCATGCCCCCCACACAGCCGAGGAGAAAGACAGCGACAGCCCTCCGCCCGGGTTCCCGGGCCTGGAAACTGCGCTCGGCCTGTATCTCAGCGCCGTCGCAGATGGGCGCCTGACGATGGACCAGCTGCTCGAGAAGACTTCCGCCAACCCGCGGCGAATCTTTCATCTGCCCGGGCAGCGGGACACCCGGGTCGAGGTTGACGAGAACGAGACATGGGAAGTGCATGCGCAGAACCTGCACACCCGCTGCGGCTGGACGCCGTATGAAGGCTTGCAGCTGCGGGGTAAAGTGCGGCGGGTTGTGCTGCGCGGCGAGACTGCATATGAGGACGGAGCGGTACTTGCCGTACCAGGTTACGGGAATGACCTGTTCAGCTCAAAGGGCCGTGTATGAACACCTGCCCAACAAGCAATATTTATTGTCGGGCTTCTCGGTTCTGCAATTTATTTTGCCCCGGATTAGCCGGGATAAGCCGGGATTGCCCCGGCATCATGTTTTCGCAAGATTTCTTGCCCCGGATTAGCCGGGATAAGCCGGGATTGCCCCGGCATCATGTTTTCACAAGATTTCTTGCCCCGGATTATCCGGGGTAAGCCGGGATTGCCCCGGCATCATGTTTTCACAAGATTTCTTGCCCCGGATTATCCGGGGTAAGCCGGGATTGCCCCGGCACACCAGGCCACGGTGATGCCTGTAAGTAATTACAAAAACCAGAGGAGGAAGTATGGCTGCGTATGTACCACCCAACGAAAGATCCAAGAAAAATCCACATCTCCCGTTCGGAGACCAGCGAAGCGCGCTGTTCTACGGCAAGGATATCCTGAGCGTCCGCCAGTTCTCACGCGGCGACCTCGACTACATCTTTGGCGTCGCCAAAGAGATGCGGGCCATGGTCGAGCGCGTCGGAACGTTCGACCTGCTCAAGGGCAAGATCCTGGCCAATCTGTTCTACGAACCGTCCACTCGGACGTCCTCATCCTTCTTCGCCGCAATGGAACGGCTCGGGGGCAGCGTCATCCCGATCAACGAAGTGCGCTACTCGTCGGTCTCGAAGGGCGAAGATCTGCCTGATACCATCCGTACACTGGAATGCTATGCAGATGTCATCGTGCTTCGCCATCCGGAGGTCGGATCTGCACAGGTTGCAGCGGACAGTGCGCGCAAGCCGATCATCAACGGCGGAGACGGCATCGGCGAACACCCTACCCAGGCGCTGCTCGACCTGTTCACGATCATCGAGGAACTTGGTGTCGTTGACGGACTGACAATCACCATGCTCGGTGACCTCAAATACGGACGAACCGTACATTCGCTCTCACGCCTGCTGTCGCTCTACGACATAAAGCTGAACTACGTCTCTCCCGAGATTCTGCAGATGCCGGTGGAAGTTGTTGGCGAACTCGAGGAACGTGGTATCCCTCAGCAAGCTTCCGAAAGTCTCGACCCCTTCATCGCCGATACGGACGTGCTTTACGTCACCCGTGTCCAGAAGGAACGCTTCAAGGACCAGGATGCCTATGAGAAGGTTCGGGGCAGTTACGTGATCACACCGGAGACCCTGAAAACTGCAAGGGACGAGATGGTTGTGATGCACCCGCTGCCGCGTGTCGGCGAAATCAGCCAGGATCTGGACGATGATCCCCGCGCCGCCTACTTCCGCCAGATGGAATACGGCCTCTACGTACGTATGGCCCTGCTTGCAATGGTGCTCGGTAAAGCATAGGTGCCGGATACAAATACTACAGAAGAAAGAGGGAACCATGGACTTTTTAGAACGCCTGGATGCCCGGGCGAAGGAAATCGACACACTGTTGTGTGTGGGGCTGGACCCCCATCCGGAACTCCTCGAAGAAGAGACGCCTCAAGGCGTACTGCTTTTCTGCAAACACATTATAGAATCAACACTGAGGTTCGCACTGGCTTTCAAGCCCAATATCGCTTTCTTCGAAGCGTACGGTCCCGAAGGCCTTGCTGTGCTCCAGGAGGTAATCGAATTCATTCCAGACAGGATCCCTGTGATCCTCGACGCCAAACGAGGCGATATCTTCTCCACAGCGAAGGCTTACGCCCATGCCGCCTTCGATGTTTGGGGCGCAGATGCCGTCACAATTAATCCCTTCATGGGAAAAGACGCCGCCGACCCGTTCCTTGCCAATCCCGAACACGGCATTTTCATCCTTTGCAAGACCAGCAACCCGACCGCCAACGACCTCCAGCTTCAGCCGACAATCTCCGGCCTGCCGCTCTATCAAAAGATCGCAGTAGAAGCACCTGGTTGGTCCGAACATAAACAGATTGGTCTTGTTGTCGGCGCCACCGACCCTGACGCGCTCCAGAAAGTGCGGGGGCTTACCGACACCTGGCTTCTGGCACCGGGCGTCGGTGCACAGGGTGGGAAGATCGAACCCGCGATCCGTGCCGGCCTGCGTGCGGACGGCCTGGGTATGCTTGTTACAATCTCGCGCGGCATCGCCCGCGCACCGGATCCCGGCCTGGCCGCACAGGATATTGTTGAACAGATCAACCACATCCGCGGGAAACTGGCCAGAAGACAGTCGACAAAGCCGCTGGTCGGGAAGTCCACCCTGGAGCCCTCGCTTGCTGTACTTGCCGACGCCCTCATCCAACACGGGTGTGTGCGGTTCGGGAGTTTCACATTGAAGTCCGGCCTGGTCTCTCCGATCTACATCGACCTGCGCCGGGTGGTATCGAACCCCGGTCTCCTTGCCCAAACAGCTGCATCTTATCTCCCGCTTCTGCGGGGGCTCACCTTCGACCGTCTTGCTGCGCTGCCCTACGCCGCTCTGCCGATCGGCACCGCCGTATCGCTGCAGGCCGGCTGCCCGCTCATCTACCCGCGGCGCGAAGTGAAGGAATACGGCACCCGTGCCTCTGTGGAAGGCGGCTTCAACGAAGGCGAGCGTGTCCTAATGCTCGACGACCTCGCCACAACCGGCGGCAGCAAGATCGAAGCTGCCGGGACGCTCAAGGCTGCCGGGCTGGAAGTGGAGGACATCGTCGTTTTGATCGACCGCCAATCCGGGGCGAAGGAGATGCTTGAGGAAGCAGGGTTCCGAATGCACACCGTCTTCACCCTGACCCAGCTGCTCGAACACTGGGAGCTGAGCGGCGCGGTTTCAGCGGAAACAGCCGAAGAAGTGCGCACCTTCCTCGCGGACACGCAGGTATAGTATGGATAAAGTGGAGGGGCCTTCTCTGTACCACCGCCTGCGCCCGCTGCTCTTCCGGCTCGACCCGGAAACCGCACACCATCTCACAGTGCACTTAATGACGCTGGCGGGTTCGCTGCCTCCGGTACGCTGGCTGCTGCGCCGTATGTTTCCGATTCCGGAGACAGATCTATCGGTAGACGTACTCGGGATGAAGTTTCGCAACCCGATCGGCCTGGCCGCCGGTTTCGACAAGGACGGCCGAGCGCTCCAGGGGCTGGCCTGCCTCGGGTTCGGTTTCCTCGAAGCCGGCACGGTTACACCGCTTCCCCAGGAAGGCAACCCCCGGCCCCGTATTTTCCGCCTCCCCGAGGACCGTGCACTGACGAACTACATGGGCTTCCCTAACACCGGTGCTTTGCGGCTGCTCGAAAAGGTGAAAAAGCTGAAGCTCAGTGACGTGCGGCTGGGGATCAACATCGGCAAGAACACAGCCACCCCGATCGAAGAATCCGCCGGTGATTACTTGGAGCTGCTCGAGATGTTCGCCCCGTACGCCGGCTACCTTGCGGTCAACGTCTCCTGCCCGAACCTCAGCGGCCTGAGCCGCCTGCAGGGCCGTGCCGAACTGGAGAGTCTGCTTGGACAGCTTGCACAGGCCCGGGCAGCTCTCGAAGGGAAAGCCGGTCATGTGCCGCTGCTGGTGAAAATCTCGCCCGACCTCGAGCCCGGCGAACTCGAGGATGTGGTCGGCGTATGTATGGACAGCGGGGTGGAAGGCATCATCGCCACCAACACCACCACGAAGCGCGAAGGCCTGGTCTCGACAGCCTGCGAAACCACCGGCGGCCTGAGCGGTGCACCACTCGAGGGGCGGGCCACGGACGTCGTACGGCGGGTACGTAAGCTGACCGGCGGGAAGCTGGCGGTGATCGGCGTCGGCGGCGTGTTCGATGCGGACAGCGCCCGTGCCAAACTCGACGCCGGCGCCGACCTCGTGCAGGTGTATACCGGCATGATCTACGAAGGGCCGGGGGTGGTGAGTGAGATATTGAGGGGGTTTGTATCCTAGAGGCTTCGCACCTTTGCGGCAATACTTCTAACACTTAGTCAAAAATTTAATTGGATAAACTTATCTGGTTGACCTGAACATTACGCATAATCCACGCCCATAATGAACCCACCCCTGCAAGTGTCTGCTTTCGCCGACACTTGCTTTCCCCTCCCAAGAGGGGATTCGCTCCTATGCTGTTCGTTGGTTGTGTCCCCTGAGTATCCTGCGCTTTTCAGATCGATTGAAACAACCCTGTCAGATACATTTGAACCACATCATTATCCAGAAATGATACCCTCATAGCATACTGAAGCGTACACACGATAAGGCTATTTGCAGGTGTACCTTCGCGTCTTTGCACCATTGCGTTTTTTTCCTCAAAATCGCAAAGTCTTCAGGGAAACTTCTTTTCGAAATCAGTCCGTCGTGGGTATATAAATATCAAACGGCAGCCCGGTCCCGTATGAAATTGCTACATTGTATTGACCTTCAGAGACAGGGAACCTATTACTGGTAACTTCACCGGTATCCGGATCAACAAGCTGGAGAACGTAATCGACACCACCCAGTTCTAACTCGACAATGTCAGCCGCTGGAATTTCGAATATTTTCCATACCTCCGGATCCTCAACAATCGTGATCTTTACATATTGCGGTTCGGTAAGTGTATTTTGTATCTTGAGATAGCACACCCCGCCATTCTCCCCCGGGGTTTGTGAATAAACATCGAATTTGGCCTCAACCAGGCCGTCCTGAGCATTCTGTCCCCGATTTACCAAATACCCCATACAACCTGAAAGAGTCAGTACAACCGCCAGCGCAAAAACAAGTAACAAAGCCCTTTTCATTTGCCCACCTTCTCCTTTATCCGTTGCCCCTTTTTTATTTAACAAAGGATTACTAATTCCATTCGGATAAGTATGCCCTGAAATCGTACTGGTGGAAAGTTAAGCCGCAGGCTGAAACCGTGTGTTATGAGGTTATTAATGGGCAGGTTGCAAGCCTGACCCTGTACCAGTAAAAATCATTAGCGAGTATATTATCTTTTTTTAATTCTTCGCGTCTTTGCGTCTTTGCGTTTTTGCGATAAACAAATCAACACAAAAGCGCAGAGGCGGAGATCCCTCGCATTTCTCTGTGCGAACGTAAAGGCCCAAAATAATCCGATGCAGGTATTTTGTAAAAAGCTGTTGAAAAAAATGGGACATTATCTCTTTGTCCGGAGCAATCAGTTGGAGAAAAAAGCAAACTACCTGGTTCAATCTCTTTCAGCAAGATATAACGCCGGTCAAAGTATAGAAAGCGCTCAATCCGGTATCTGGTGAAACGATCGCTATTGATCCAAAATCTTTATGTCAACAATCGTTTGCAATGATGGAAATATTATTGTAGATTTAATTCAGTGCAGGTTATTCAGGTACCGGGATTATTCCGGCCTTCAGGTTTCTTCATCGTTCCTCCAGCCGCTTCGAAAAACCACACAGTTACCCACTTCAGCTTTCACTCTCCTGATTGCCTTCATTCTCCAACCAGCATCGACTTCTCTTCTCAATCCAGAATTACCATCGATTCCGGACAAGACAGATAACAGATCGGGCCGGCATCAATCCTGTTTATCGGAAGATTTTTTAAATATACGGTTCTGCAGGTATTCCAACAGAAACTGTCGGTGTCCTGAAAAACCGGTACGCAATTTAAACATGGATATTTTCCATGTCCACGTATCAACAAAAGAGATACATGGCCTGAATATCCTGAAATATGGAGACGTGATCAATATCAGTGTGTAAGGAGACGACATGAAAAACAGAAAAATTCTATTCGGTATGGCAATCCTGTTTGTGTTCCTGATTCTGAGCGCCTGCACACCTGCAGCAACCGTTGAGGAGGCGACGCCTGCAACCTGTGCCATCGTTTGGACGCCCTACCAGGCGAGCGGGAACAACTACCTGGGCGTAAAGGACAGCGGGGATTGTGTTAATGCTTTCGCTTTGATTATAGACTTCGCAGAACCGGTGGAATCCGTCTCGCTGTCCTTCTCGGGCGCATCGAAGCCTTACATCATGGAAGTTTATGACGAAAGCGGGACTCTTCTGGATAAAAAGCTGCAGGAGGCACAATTCAACAATGGCGACGGGACTCTCTTTGGAATTGGCTGCACCAGCCCCTCAGCCAATATTGATCGCGTGCAGTTCAGCGGCCCCCAGGGCGGCCCCAAGGTAGTCATCGCCGTGCGAGAAATCATTTTCTCGCGTGCGGGTACTGAATCCAGTTACAACTTCGATACTTTTCCGGATGGAACCGTCATTGCGAGTGACACGCAGGACACAGAAGGGGTGGAATGGCACAGCCTCACCGGGAACGAATTTGCCGATTGGGGCTTTATGGTAAGTACGGATCTCGACGAACAGTAGGGCCCCGGGGAGCAGGCCAATCTGCGTTTGATTTTGATGGTCGAAAGGAGGAATTTGGGTAAGGCTGCCAGCAGTATATATCCTGTATGCTTTCAGTAAAATTACTTTCGCAATCGTTCCCGGCGATAGCGACGTACCAGGATGCCGGCTCTCTCTTCACAACCAGATGGCACAGGAAAGGGGATTGCCGCCGAATAATCGGATGATTCTGTAGAAACCGTAATGGTGAATGTAATGGCTTTGCGCGATCTGGTCTGATCAGTTATCTTTTCCAGTTCCTTCAGGGATGTGTGGCCCTGAGTTTCGTGATAGATGTCGTCGGACGCAAACCAGACCCGCGGTTCCGCCACGCGCAGGCACTTACGCCGGTAGCGATCAGACTTGTATCTGGCTGCCATGGGCTGGAAAAGACCAATACCCAGCAGCAGCAGAAACACTGCCGCGGCAGTGATCCACATTGTCGATTTTATCTCTGGTTCATCGATGGCATACATCCCTACGGCAATTAGAATAATCGCCAGGATTATGCCGAAAATTGAGCTGTATACAGCTCCTGTATAGGCTTTCAATCCTTCATCCCTGGGGCTGATAAGGTTGCATTCAGCTTCAACTAGTGCCCGCCATTCCGACGAGCGAAACTGCCAGCACTCCCATATTTCACCGTCAAACATCCGGTTGATTGCACGTACCTCACTAAAACGATGACCCAGAGCAACAATACCCAGAATCCCCCACCACAGGAGTATCATTCCGCTCATACCAACACATGGCACGGCCAGTTCAGCCAGGGTTGCGTTTGTGGTAACCAGCACAAGGAAAAAACCGTAGGTTATTGTAACGAATGGGATCAAAACAATGCCGCGATTGAACGTAAAAGCTGCTTCATCGGAAAAGGCTAAATTTTCCGGTTTGTTCATTTTAAGTTAACCTTCCACTGTTCCAGACATGCAGGATTTACTGATCAACGTAGACACAACTACAATGGCACACCTGCAAAAGAAAATCAACATGATGCGCAAGAGAACGCATTCAGAAGATAATTATCGTTTTCTCGCGGTCCAACGGATGAACTCACTCATCCTCAGCAGCCCTGAGCGCAGCGAATGGGCGTATTGAAGGGTCGTGTTGAGCGGGGGGAAGGCAGGCTGCTGTGCACCATTCATTGACAAATTGGAATTCTCAATTCAAAACAACCCCAATCACTTTCACCTTTCGCAATGCACTCGCTGGTTAATCCAGCCGTCGAGCGAGGGATGATGAGCAACGAAGTCGAGGGTATTCCAAAAATCGGTAACGCCATTGCGTTCACAACCGTACTGTGAAGACACCCAATCCGTCATGCGGGGAGCCTCGCTGGTATTATTAATGTCGATGAACTCTCCCACCAGGTCGAGGCCCTCAACCAGATAGTTGATCTGGGCACCGCTGACGAAATTATCTTGCAGAGTGAAGGACGTTCCCTCCGCTATGTATGCCCACTGTTGGCACGGATCGCCTTCGATACACATCTGCCCCATGGGCTGTTGTGGTTCGGCCACACATTCGTTGGGTGTACCCCGCGCAGACGGCCAGGCGCTGCCTGTACAGCCGCTATTCCACATGTGTGTGCCAATATTTATGCCGGCGTGGATACCGCCGCAGCTCTCATCGGCTTCGCTGGTGACCACATTACCACTCACCACCCCACCAGATATATTGCCGATATGCCAGGGATGGATTGCGATGGCTGCAAACATACCGTAGTTGCCCTCAGTAGCACGAATGGTGTTGTTGGAAATGATCGTGTTGACACCACCGAAATGCACGATGCCCACGTCAGAGGCGTTAATGATAGTGTTGCCGGTAATCAAGTGGCCGGGGCCAACGAACGTGATTCCATCCGACCAGTCTCCCACTCCTTCGTCAGGATCGGGGGATGAACAACCGGGCTCATGCACATGATCCCCGGCGTTTTCAATAGTTGAGTTCCGAATCGTTCCTGCAGCGCCGTCGAAACCGAGCGCTGTCGCGCATTCCACATTCGAGATATATACATCATCCACCACATTTCCAGTGCTCCACCTTCCTGGATTCGCCTGGTAGTCCGAATCAGGATCCTCAAAGTGTACGGCACCGGACATCGCCAACCCGCCCGGACTGCACCATGGATCGCCACCCTCAGAGCACTCGGGCAGCCAGGAACCCCAGTTGTCGCCGCGGCCGTCATCGATGTTGTCTGATCCATAACATACTCGCACGTCCTGTCCACCATCGATATCCAGGTGGCTGATTGTGATGTCGTCGATCGCACCCGGACTCCCTACCTGCGAACGAGCCCACATCCGCACGACGAAACCCAACAGATCAGCGGTTGCCTGAAGCATTGCGTGCTTTTCGGGGTCGGTAGATGTGAAGGTCAGGTTATGTTTTGCACTGGTGGCAACAAGGAATATGGTCTTATCGATCAGGTAGCCCCTGTAATCGCCGCTGTTACCCGGAGATGTGAACGTGATCGTGTCCCCCGAGTTTGCCAGGTTAATGCAGTCTTGTATGGCGGCGGAGTCTGGTTCCGAGTCATAAGGATTCGCACCGCAGATATCGACGTTAATGGCGGTCGGTCCAGCTTCTTGCAGAGTGACTGTCACGCGGCGGATATACTCCGCGCCGTCCCCTCCGTCGGCGATGCGAAAGTCGGCGCCGTTGTCCCGGTTGGCAAAGTTGACATCGTTCAATCTGAACACCTTTGTCTTAAATTCCCCGGTGTTGGTCTTGAAAATTGAACCCGTATCCAGGAATTTTCCATCCCCGGAGGAACCCCCAGGGATTGCATCGTATTGAAGGTTGAAGGAGTCTGTACCCTGATCGAAATACTCGACCTCGATTTGTACGAACGTTGTCGGTGAGCCGGCATACAGGAATTCATCATCTACGTTGAACTGCATGTAGGAGTCTTCCACAGTATTTCCATCCGGTCCTGATAACACCTGGCCATTACCAGTAATCCGGACCGGGACTGCCGGGTCGCCGATCTCGGTGGCTTCAGTGTCCACATCACCGCCCGAATCCAGGTACAAGCCGTCCTCTCCATCTTCCTGGCTCCATGAGATCGGATCCTTCCATTGGGTAATTTCAGATACAGAAGGCGCGGTCGTGGCTGCCGAAGCCATCGTGGTTTCAGGAGCAGGTGTCGTTACGACGGACGTCTTCAAACCTGGAAAGTTGCAGCTGAGAAGTATCAATACTATTGGAATAGCTACGAAGTGAGATATTTTCTTCATGATTTTTCCTTTTGAGCAGCCAGATCATGACAAAACCTCATTTTTTTTCGCATTCACAGGAACACCAGGGAGGTGGCTAAACAATGGCATAAGCGGCGGACGGGCACGGAACTGCACCTGCTCCGGGTTTGGCGTCGCTTCAGGCCGCCGAATCCCTTGGGACAGATGCTTACCCGCCCGCCCGCTCCACGCGGGGTTAGGCCCGATTAATTTATTATTTCATATCATTATCATTCCCTGAATAATAAATAACCATATTCCCTAACAATCCTGTTAACATTGCAATCGCAAAATATCCTGAACTAAACACCTTGCACGTTTCCTCCAGAATTATGTACCCTCTTCTCATTCCTGCCGATAATGAATCAATTCCTGTATGCAATACATAAAAAACAAATGCAATAGCCAGCATTTCCATAAGCTTGGGGTATCGCATAATCACGGGCAAAAAGTACGCAAGGAATATAATTGCTCCTATTCCATAGAATATTACTACCGCATCGTTCCAGTTTCGGAATATCTGGCTGGGGCCAAGCCATGCATGTTTGATCCACCTCCCTAAATTTTCATGAAATTGCAGCAATTCATCCGTAGACAGGTAAAAAAACGCTGACATGATAAGAAACCAGAATATTCTTTGATTCTTGCTTTTCTTATCTGCCAAAAAGAGTGAACATCCAGCCAAACCACTTGCGATTGCCAGAAATGTCGCAGACATTACTGTTATCACACCAGTTTCCCTCCTGAAGTGATAATCAATTTCATCTTTTGGAGCAATGCATATAGCCAAAATAATGATAATTACAATAAAAGCACTTACATACCAAATTACATTTTGGAATGAAGGGATTTTTATCTGATTTCTTTGATTTTTTGCTGTTTTTATTCCCCTGATATATGTCTTCATTTTCTACCACCTTATGACATCAAGTTTATGTTCCTTGGGCCTAACGCCTGTGTTTTGAAGACCGCCCACGCCCTGACCAAAAGCAGGGCACTTGAACCAACACAAGACCTTAACAACGGGCATTTATTTTGAAATTACGGAGCGCGGGTACGATCAGCACCAACACTTAGTCAGGCCACCACACTATCCAGACTCCTCCATTTCCTCTTTCTTCGACAAGTCAAACCTACAGGAACTATCTCTGGACGTCAAGTTTCCAATGCTGGATCTCTGTCATTTCAGCATCTTCGCCCCACTCGTTCCGAGCCTTCAGCGTACGTGAGTAAACGCAAGCCCGCCCCAAAAACCTGCCGATCTGTACGAGTACAGCATGGCGCACTATCGTGCGATGCGATACCATGTTCTGAAATCAATACCAAACCGTCTCTCCGCTGCCGCTGCGGCAAGTACAACGCTCGAGCTGACTGCCAAATCTGACAGAGCAGGGTCAAGCGGTCCACCATGCCTGCAGCTTTGGCCGCATGGACAATGCCTCAGGGAAAAAGCTTGTCTCCCCTTCTCTTCCACGATTGCTGTTTTCCGTTGTCCTGAATCCTCAGGCCGCACGTATTGAACCGATGGACTCCGACGGCATGGGGTGTTGCACGGCATAGGTTAACACCGCGAAGACTTCTCCATGTTGTTTCACGTTAATCAGTTTCAGAGGTGGGGTGGTGAGCGTTCGAGGCAACAGCGGCGCACCCGATCCAAGCATGACGGGAGCAACACTGAGAATGATTTCATCAAGGAGACCGTGATCGGAGAATTGTCCAACAAGGTCGCCACCACCGACCAACCAAATGTTTTTACCACCGGCGGCGTTCACCATTTCGGCGTGGACAGGCACAACGTCTCCTTCCACAAACCGGATGTTCGCCCTATCGACTGCCGGGAGTTCCCGATGGCTAAACACCCACACCGGAACGTTGTAGGGCCACTTCTCAGGGTGCTCCAGTAGATGTAAATGGGCGAGAATCCATTCGTATGTCGTTGATCCCATAGTGAGCGCGCCAACCTGTCCAATGAACCTCGGATAGTCGTCCTTCATGCTCTCAACCTCTCCGAATTGAAAGAGCCAGTCGAGTGAGTTCTCTTCATCCGCAATATACCCATCGATGCTCGTTGCTGTGTAATACTGAGTTTTCATTTTTCACCCTCTTTTACACGAAAAGAAAACGGCCAAACGATTTGTTTAGCCGCCGTGCGTTTTGGCTTCGATCGCTGCTTTGATCATAACCAATCTTGGCTTTTCACGACGCGTACCCTCCGTGCGCAGCACGGTCGTTTACAACCTGGGGTGGGCTTTATTTTACATTGCCAAATTTGATGTCAACAGAATTCCGTTTTTACTTATTCAGTACCTATTCACACCATATTGAGCCATATTTTTGTCTAAGCTTCTGATTGTTTTTTGTATTCTTCCAGCTTTTTAGCAGGCCATCCCAACCACCTCGGTGTACGGACCATGTATTGCCTGTACTCATCGGCAAAGATTTCCAAACAGATTTGCTCCTCTACTATAGCATTTCGCATATGGCTTATCCCCACAAGGAGTGACAAGCCCAGAAAGAACCAGGATGACGAAATGAACCCTGCTCCGAGAAATTGTATCGCTGAACCAACATATATGGGGTGACGGGAAAATCGAAAAGGCCCCCTGGAGAATACTTCTCCTTTCCTGGTCCTGACTATTGTTATCCATGCAGCTGAATAAAAAACAAAACCAAGTATGTAGAGCACCAAACCGGTGATTGTTATTGCTGTGTTCAGGTATATCGGTATCACGGTCGAATAGAGAAAATAGAATAACATGAGAAACTTTGAAAGAATGAACAAATGATACTCTTTGGCACTGCGTGATCCGGCAAAGCGGGACGATGTAGGTTCAAAAACGCGTTTACGGAGAATTACTGTGAGAATGATTGGTATTGCATAGAGAACCATCAAAATCCAAAGGTTGAAAAATCCAGGAGAATGATCGATAAAAATGCTCATATTTCAATATCGGTTTCTGCGGCTCAACGTTTACGTAACAGGCTTGGCGTTTTTGCTCCTGACGCTGCTTTCACCTGATCCAAACCTGGCAAATTCGGCCGCGTGCCGCCCTGGTCTAGCCAGGTTCGCTGCAATTTGGGTTGGGCGGTTTGTTTTCTAAATCTTCCTGGCCATTCTTACAAACACCAATTACACATCTACCATAGCATAACTCGGAACTGTACACTTTGTTCGATGCCTTTTATCCAGGATTTTTTATGGAATGCGCCAACAATCTTCGGCTTTATAGATAGAGAGATTGTATTTTGGATTACCGCGCCTGGCGAGTTCAGATATGGCAGCATTGCGCTGGATTTCAAAGGAAACTTTGGTGGTTGGTATATTTCCAAATGTTGGGTGTTTATTAGTCGTTTTAGCTAAAACATCCTTTAATTTAGTGAAATGATGTAGTAAATTCGTTGAGACAGGTGTGCTGATTCCACAAAGACGCTCTACAGCTGCAATACTTCTATCTGTCTTATATTCGTAATCGTTGTATACATCCCAAGAATGAGTTACTACTCTTTTATAAGATACAACAGATCGTACAATATCTGCATAATCTCCGAACTTTAGTTTGTCTGATTCAGAGAGAAACTGAGGGTAGTCTTCATAAGCCCAGGGGTTGGCTGCTATTTTATCTAGGGCTTTAGGGTATTCCCCAATGGAATCTTCCAGAAGTTCATTTGCAAGAGTTACAACAGGGTCATCCAGGTTATTTTCCGTTTTAAGTATGAACCTTGCTAACTGTACGTTGAGGTAAAAATCATCAGGGTGATTGTCCCATTTCAGGCTTTGAGTCAGGAGTGGTTTGATACTGTGATAGTCAAGCTCTTTAAGTCTATTGAATTCTCTTCTTGCTATCCATAAGGAAGCTTTTTCAATATCAGTACCTGGTTTCCATGAAAATGCAATTAGCATTCTTGCTGCTTGATTGCGCATACTCCTCTCTTTATTTGAGAGAGTATCAATCAGTACATCCACGGCGGGGTTGCCAATTTTTTTTAGGGCGTTCTCTACATAAACATGAACAAAAGAAGATGTGCTGCTGAGTAAAGCAAGGAGTGGTTCCACCGCACGTGTATCAGCAAGCTTCCCCAGACTATCTATCGCTTTAATACGCAGCTCTTTGCTGTCACTACCCACAGCGATTTCAATCAGTGGTTCTACAGCAATAGAATCGCCTGTTTCCCCTAACGCTTGAGCCGCATCCCGGCGTATAGTGGGGTCTTTTTTATAATTCAATGCCCTGATCAGGCCCTGGACATTGCCTTTCGTTTTCAATTTATTAATATTAGGTGGGCCAAACATAAACACGAATTTTACCTCGGACTTAAG
>Ga0272441_10003706_pt1 | contig 28727 bp, 17 predicted proteins | sample SSMProp6N_FD_193582 | JGI IMG/M metagenome (GOLD analysis project Ga0272441, IMG submission 193582) | Marine sediment archaeal communities from Little Sippewissett salt marsh, Falmouth, MA, United States - SSM-Prop-6N | ecosystem: Environmental > Aquatic > Marine > Wetlands > Sediment ... | reverse complement strand
TGTATTACCACTACGATAAGCCCGCAGCCGTGGGGAGGACAGACTTATGATCCTTTTGAAACAATGATAACGTGGATAAAAAACTCTGATGGTTTTTGGGATTATGACTATTCCGTATTCGACCAGTATGTGCAGCTTGCAATGGATTGTGGCATCGATAAACAGATAAACTGTTACTCAATGGTTCCCTGGAATAATACTTTTACATGGTTCGATCAGGATTCAGGAACTTATGTGACAGGGGAAGCAATGCCGGGATCTGATAAATACGAAGGAATATGGAAGCCTTTTCTAAATGATTTCAAGGCACACCTCCTCGAAATGGGATGGCTTGAGAAAACTGCAATTGCCCTGGACGAAAGAGGACACGAGGAAATGACTAATATGTTCAATTTTATCAATGAGTCGGCACCCGACTTTAAAGTTGCCATGGCCGGACATTTCTTCGAGGACCTTAATACTCTTATATATGATTTCAGTTATAACTGGTCAAATATATCAGAAGGCACAAGAAAGGTTGTAGAGACCAGAAGACTGGATAACAAAGTCACTACTTATTATGTAGCCTGTGGTATACCTCAACCCAACACCTTTACCTTTTCTCCTCCCTCTGAATCGTGTTATATAGGCTGGCTGGCCTCTGCAATGGGTTTTAATGGTTTCCTGAGGTGGGCATATAACAGCTGGCCTGAAAATCCAGCAACTGATTCAAGATTTATCAAATGGCCGTCCGGTGATACTTACCTTGTTTACCCTGGTGCAAAAAGTTCTATCCGTTTTGAAAAACTCATTGAAGGCATACAGGATTACGAAAAGATAAGAATTCTGCAACATGAACTATCACTCAACCCGTCTATGGAAGCAGCAGAAGCAGAAATACGCCTGAAGAGTTTTCTTTCTGGTATAAATCCGAGCACCCTTGACAGCATTCATGCTAACGAAATAACAGCTAAAGGAAGGCACATGCTCAATGAGATAAGCAGGCTAGAATGATGACATAAGTAAAAGATGGAGAGAAGGCTTTTTCAGCCCACTGAACAACAAACACGTCAGAAAACAGTACACACAGTTGGTAAAGTAAATACCAAAAGGAAATTTAAGATTTCATAGACTGACTATGTTTCCAGTAGTGCACTTATCAGGGGCAAAGTTAGGCCCTGAAACTTAATAACTAGCCCAGTGATCCTTCATTACCAGTATATCATGTTCCAGCGCTTTTTCTCCGGCCAGCAACCTTACCATATAATTTCCGGGCTTTACCTTTCCAAAGATATAGTCAAGGCTTCCAAAACGATCGATAATAGACTGTTCAGAAAGTCCATAGGATTTATATCTTTCAATCATTCTTTTCATTTGTTCCTTCTCCCTGTCAGTGCGTTCACGTTCTATTTTTGAATGGGTCCACTGAAATTTATGCAGTCCCGGGGTAATATCAGCTTCTTTTTCAAATATTACCCTTTCTCCGTCAAGTATCTGAAGTGTAATATTTAGTTCGGATCCATCAGTATAATAATATACAGGTACTCCCGGGGCTTCACTTTCGCCATTGAAATTGCTTGAGGCACTTTCATGACTCAGGCCTGCAACCCATTGATAACTGATTGAAGGTTTGAATAATATCAGTTTTGATTCAGTATCTACTGAATTCATCTGTGAGAGGAACGATATATCTGCGATCCACACACTGCGGCCATGAGTTGCGACTATAAGGTCATTCTCCCTAGGATGAATTTTAAGGTCTTCCACCGGGCAATAAGGCATATTATTCCTTAGTGAATACCAAGTATCGCCCCTGTTTAATGATACATAAACAGATTTTGTGGACCCGGCAAAGAGAAGATCAGCATTTTCAGGGTGTTCACGTATAACGCATAATGGCTCATCTGGCAAACCTTTACTTATCGGTTTCCAGGTTTCACCATAATCACTCGTTCTCCATACGAGAGGTCTGAAATCATCCTGTCTGTATCCTGTTGCTGTAACATATGCTGATCTGGCATCAGCATGTGATGGCTCCACCCTGCTGATCCAGTAGCCAGGGTGTCCGGGAATATTAACTGTTACGTCAACCCATTCTTTTCCATCATTTTTTGTCACCCAGACCTTTCCATCGTCAGTACCAACCCAGATAACACCCTGTTTTACAGTCGATTCATCCATCGTTACTATTGTACAGTATTGAATATTCCCTGTACCCTGTATTTTTGCTTCATCAGCTGTCGTAAGATCCGGGCTTATTACTGTCCACGATTCTCCCCTGTTCTCGGATTTAACCACTTTGTTCCCGGCATGGTATATGGTTGAGCTATTATGTGGTGATATTACAATTGGAGCGTTCCATGCCCACCTTTCCATTTCAGGGTAACGTATACCTTTTGACTCACCTGTAAATAAATCGGTTCTTTGTAACGGCCCGAACTGTGATTCGTTATAGAGCCACCTGTTATTATCAGGATCAACCACATTATACATACCATCTCCTCCTCCTACACCTATCCAATCTTCAAGTTTAATCGTGCTGCCATCCTTCTTGGTAGACGGACCTTTTACTGAACCATTATCCTGCATACCTCCGTAAACATTATACGGGTAAGCCATATCGTAACCAATAGCAACAAACTGCCCTACGTCTTTAAAATCGGGATGATACCAGTTCTGTCCTCCATTATAGCTAATACCCATTCCATGATCATATCCAAGCATAATATGTTTCGGGTTCTCCGGGTCGATCCACATGGCGTGATTATCTCCTCCGAAATTAAATGGTCTGTGCCATTCCTCACCTCCGTTTAACGTTTCCCACATTCTTACCCCCAGCACATAAACATGATCCGGATCGACAGGATCAATAGCTATCTGCTGGTAATAATATGCTGGCCCTCCACCAACATCTTCACCGTCAGGGCTGACTTTTCTCCAGCTAAGACCCTTATTATCTGAACGATACACTTCATCACCAATTTCATTACCTTCGGGAGGTATACCGTTAAGCAACTGCCTGTACCTTTCCTCGTCTGAAGTGCCCTCTATATTATTATTTTCAATATTGGCATACACAATATCAGGATCAGAAGGGGAGATAGCAATTCCTATCCTGCCCAGCATACCTGCTGGAAGTCCTTCTGTAAGCTTTATCCAGTTTTTGCCGCCATCCATTGTTTTATATATTCCACTTCCTGGTCCACCTGCGTTGAAAGTCCAGGGTTTTCTTACCTTATCATAAGCTGCAGCAAATAAAATATCCGGGTTAGAGGGGTCTATAGCAAGATCGACAACACCAATATGTTTTCCATGATCCATTATATCCAATACTTTCTTCCAGCTCTTCCCTCCATTAGTGGTCTTATATACACCTCTTTCATCATTTTCAGAATAAAGGTGGCCCAGAGCTGCTACCCACACAATATTCCCATCTTCCGGATGTATGATTACACGACCTATATGATGTGATTCACGAAGACCCATATTTTCCCATGTCAGACCTCCATCTGTCGATTTATATATGCCATCTCCATAATATGCTGTCCTGCTGTTATTAGCTTCACCTGTGCCAACCCATACAATATCTGGATTACTCTGGTCTACAGCTATGTCACCAATACTAATCGCACCTGCATCTTCAAACATAGCCTCGAAAGTAATGCCATTATCTTCTGTCTTCCACAGCGAGCCGGTGGCAAGAGCTGCGTAAAAAGTGGCCGGTTCTTTTTCAAGAACAGCAAAATCGACATATCGTCCACCCTGCCTTGTAGGTCCTATTGACCTGTAATGAACGGCATCAAGTATGCTTTTATCAATATTCTGAGCATTTATATTAACTGCTAAAATAATGGTCAGAAGGAAAAGGAATAACTTTTTCATAATCGTTAATTATTGGTTTCTAAATGAGTTATGTTTAAAGTGCATTCGGCAATTTAAAAGATAATTACAGAAAAGAGCCATAATATTATTATTTTTAGCTATAATTTTAACAGCTTTTAACAGTAGTTTTTTTTTCTAACTTGCACCGGGTAACGAAGTGGGTTTACAATATTATAAATTAAGATAGTTACCAAAATATTGAAGCAATGGTCAGGAGACAGAGAATTGGAATACTAACAGCCGGTGGTGACTGTCCGGGTTTGAACGCAGCTATCAGGGGTGTTGCCAAAACAGCAATTGTTAAGCATGGGATGCAAGTTTTCGGCATTTCTGATGGATTCCTTGGAATGATTAATAAAGAGTACGTTGAGTTAACAGAAAAAAGTTTGTCAGGTATTTTGACCCTGGGGGGAACCATCCTGGGGACTTCCAGGGTAAAACCGTTCAAAAAGAAATCAAACGGTGACAGTGCGATAAGCAAATCAGAACTTATCAAGGAACATTACGAGCAGATGGATTTAGATTGCCTTGTCTGTATAGGGGGAAATGGAACTCAAAAGACAGCATATCGTCTTGCTCAGGAAGGACTCAATGTTATCGGCATCCCAAAAACAATTGACAATGATGTGTTTGGTACTGAAATGACATTCGGATTTGACTCAGCAGTAAATATCGCTACTGAAGCAATTGACCGGCTTCATTCAACAGCCAATAGTCATAAGAGGATAATAGTTATTGAAGTAATGGGGCATAATGCAGGCTGGATAGCTTTATATGCCGGACTGGCAGGTGGTGGCGATGTTATTCTCATCCCGGAACTTGAAATGAATATTGATGTAATTACCAGGTACCTCGAAGAAAGAGCATATAAAAATAAAGATTATTCAATTGTTGTAGTTGCTGAAGGAGTATCTCCAAAGCGGAAAAAGAAATCAGCAGCTGAGTATGTAGCAAAAATGATAAGTGAAAGAACAGGACTTGAAACCCGTGAGACTGTTCTCGGTTATGTACAGCGGGGAGGTACCCCTTCGCCAATGGACCGCATACTGGCAACAAGATATGGGGCAGCCGCAGTTGATCTGATAGCAAATGATGAATACGGTAAAATGGTTACACTAAGAAGTGAGAACATAGTACCTGTTCCCCTGGAAGAAGTAGCAGGTAAGCTTAAGATTGTAACTGAAGATCATCCTCTTTTATTGAAAGCAAGGTGGATGGGAACATGCTTCGGTTCGGAAAGAACGGTTTTAAATAATAATGACAGCCCGGTAGTATGACAGAAGAAAACAGATCATTTACGCCAAAGGAAATAAGCTGGCTTTCGTTCAACCACAGGGTGTTGCAGGAAGCTGACAACCCAAATGTGCCTCTTATAGAAAGAATTAAATTCCTTGGCATCTATTCAAGTAACCTGGACGAGTTTTTCAGGGTCAGGGTAGCTACACTCAGACGGATATCAAAACTGGAAGAGGAATCAGATGACATTCTTGGGTACAACTCAGAAAGAACACTGAAAGAAGTGAATAAAATAGTCCTAAAGCAAAGGGTCGAATATGAAAATATTTATGTGAGACTGATGAAAGATCTTGCAAAAAATAAAATATTTATAAAGAATGAGAATGAGCTTAACAACGAACAATGCAAATATGTTAGAGAATATTTCAGTGAAAACCTGGCTCAGATTATAATGCCCTTTATGGTTCGCAAGGAGAATAAGCTCCCAACATTAAAGGATGATGCAGTATATCTTGCCGTAACCATACAACATGCCAAAAAAACAAGGAAAGTACGCTATGCTCTTATAGAATTACCCACAAACATGCTGCCACGGTTTATTTCCCTGCCGGGTGCTGAAGATGAATATAATTATATTTTTCTCGACGACATAATCAGGGTGGGCCTTAAAGATATCTTCAACGTGTTCAAAAACAGTCATCTGGTTGCTCATACTATAAAGCTAAACAAAGATGCTGAACTTGATATTATTGATGACATCTCTGAGTCGTATATCGATAATGTTAATCGCAGTCTCAGCCAGAGAAAAGTTGCAACCCCTGTGAGGTTTGTCTACGACAGGGAAATTCCTCAGGAAACGTTAAATATTCTCATTGACAGGCTGGACTTCGGCAAAGATGATATAATGATCCCTGGTGGCCGCTATCATAACCTGAAAGACCTGATAGATTTTCCTGCTCCGGATGGTATTGAAAGATATAAGTATGAAACTTTGCCACCTCTGAAACATAAGGATCTTGACAATGGTAAAAGTATTTTATCAAATATCAGAAAAAAGGATATTCTGCTATACTTTCCGTATCATTCATTTGATATTTTCATCAATCTTTTAAGGGAATCGTCACTTGACCCTTCTGTAAAAGACATAAAGATCACACTTTACCGTATTGCTAAAAACAGTAATGTAGTAAATGCTCTTATTAATGCAGTACGCAATGGTAAGTCAGTTACTGCAGTATTAGAGCTCCAGGCACGGTTTGACGAGGAAGCCAATATCTATTGGAGCAACAAGCTCAGGGAGGAAGGTGTGAAAGTTATACACGGCGTACCAGGATTAAAAATCCATGCCAAACTTTGCCTGATTACCAGGCATAAAGGGGATAATATCCAGCGATATGCTAGCGTGGGCAGCGGCAATTACAATGAAGAAACAGCCAGGCAATATACCGACCACCTACTATTAACATCGGATACCAAGATTACTAATGAGGTAAGTAAAACATTTACTTTCCTTGAAAAAAATTATAAGAAAGAGAATTATTACCATATTATTGCATCTCCCTTTTATACACGGACAAGGATTTCCAGGCTCATAAAGAATGAAATAGATAATGCACGTAATGGTGAAGAAGCATACATTTATCTCAAGCTTAACAACCTTGCCGATAAAGACATTATTGCGCTCCTATATACGGCAAGCCTCGAAGGAGTTGATGTGAGACTGAATATTCGGGGAATGTTTTCCCTGGTTACCGGTCTTAAAGGACTGAGCCACAATATTAAAGCCATCGGTATAGTTGACCGGTACCTCGAACATACACGAATAATGATATTCTGTAACAAGGGAAATGAAAAAATATACCTTACTTCAGGGGACCTTATGACAAGAAACATTGAAAGAAGGGTGGAGATTGCCTGCCCGATACTCGACAGCGAAATAAAACAGGAGTTGCGTGATATATTTGAAATTCAGTGGAATGATAATGTTAAGGCAAGAATACTGGATAAAAACCTTGAGAATAAAATAGCAGCTAATAAGAAACCACCGCTCAGGTCACAGGTTGAAATATATAATTACCTTAAGGAGAAACACGAATTCCCTGAGTCAGATAAAAGCACTAATAATTAACAAGTTAAAGAATATTGCAATGGATATTGAAGGGAAATATTACAGGTCATATAAGGACAGGTTAAAAATTCTGGATGAACAGCAATCGAAAGCAAGGATTAAGAAGCAGCATGACAAGGGCAAACTGACAGCCCGTGAGAGACTTGACCTATTGCTCGACAAAGAGTCATTCGAAGAGATTGACGCTTTCGTTGTGCCTGATACTCATGGTATTGAATTCGGGAAGGTTGAGAAACACTTTGGGGATGGTGTTGTGGCTGGTTATGGTAAAATTAACGGTCGCCTTGTATTTATATATGCACAGGATTTTACAATAATGGGGGGGTCACTGGGCATAGTACATGCAAATAAGATAGCCAAGACCCAGGAGATGGCATTGAAAATTGGCGCTCCGATTATTGCTCTTATTGACTCGGGAGGAGCACGCATTCAGGAAGGAGTAGCCTCGTTAAGCGGGTATTCAACAATTTTTAATAATATAATCCGCGCATCGGGTATAATACCACAAATAGCTGTTGTCATGGGTCCGGCTGCAGGTGGTGCTGTATACTCCCCTGCCCTGATGGATTTTGTTTTCATGACGAGTTATACGAGTTATATGTTTGTTACAGGGCCTAACGTAGTGAAGGAAGTACTGAATGAAGACGTGAGCTTCGAGGAACTGGGAGGGGCAGAAGTGCATGCCAAGAAAAGCGGTGTGGCTCATTTTATATATGACGATGAAGAAAACACCTTGCTGGGACTCAAAAAGTTCTTTTCATATATCCCTTCCAATAACATGGAAAATCCTCCAACAATTGAAGGGATTAATGATACACCTGATATTAATAACAGGCTGCTGGAAATAGTACCTGACGATCCTAATAAAGCATACGATGTAAAAGATATTATAAATAATATTGTCGACAGGGGAAGCTTCTTTGAGACTGCTGAACTCTATGCTCAGAGTCTGGTAACCGGTTTTGGCCGACTTGAGGGTAAAACAATTGGTATAATTGCCAATCAACCCAAAGTGCTGGCAGGAGTACTTGATATTAATTCGTCAGTAAAAGGTGCCAGGTTTATACGTTTTTGTGACTCCTTTAATATACCTCTGCTGACATTTGAAGATGTGCCTGGTTTCCTGCCCGGGATAGACCAGGAACACTCAGGTATAATAAGGCATGGAGCAAAACTCCTGTATGCTTACAGCGAAGCCACAGTTCCGAAAATCACGGTAATCCTCAGAAAATCATACGGTGGAGCTTATATAGTAATGAACAGTAAAAACCTTGGTGGCGATTTTAATTTTGCATGGCCTACAGCTGAAATAGCTGTTATGGGACCCGATGCTGCGGTTACCATACTTTATCGAAAAGAACTGGCACAGGCTGATGATCCGGTTAAACTTAAAACAGAACTGGTTAAAAAATACAGGGAAAAGGTGGCAAATCCCTTTGTTGCAAATGAAAAAGGATTCATCGACGAGGTAATTGATCCTCCCCATACACGAAAAAAACTTATCTCATCTTTTAATACACTTACAAATAAATGGGTGGAAGTACCATCCAGAAAGCATGGTAATATTCCACTCTGATATTTACAATACATATTCTTTATCTGAAAATAATCTTCATTGATGAAAATTAAAAATATTCTTATAGCAAACAGGGGCGAAATAGCCGTTCGCATAATTAAGACAGCGAAAAAAATGGGAATCGCGACGTCGGTTATTAAAACCGTCTCCGAGCCGGCAGCAATGTACCTATCTCATGCTGACACAGTATATGATGATACCGACAATGTATCAGAGATACCTGTTTTTATTGATATTGAGAGGATAATAAAAATAGCGATTGATATTGGCGCAGATGCAATACACCCTGGTTACGGATTCCTGGCCGAGAACCCCTATTTTGCACAGAAATGTGCTGATAACAAACTAATTTTCATAGGCCCGTCTCCAGACTCTATATATAAAATGGGTAATAAAATTATTGCACGCAAGATTGCACTGTCCAATAACATTCCAATGACATTAGGGAGTGATGGGAAAATACCTTCTGAGAAAGAAGCAATAAGGGTAGCAAGAAAAATTGGCTATCCTGTTATAATAAAGGCTGCATCCGGAGGAGGCGGAAGGGGGATGAGAATAGTCCGTAAAGAGGAAGATATGCCCAAAATGTTCAGGATGGCCTCAAATGAGGCTGATAAAACATTCTCAGACCACTCTGTATTTATTGAGAAATATATAGAATATCCAAAACATATTGAATTCCAGGTTCTCGGAGATAAGAAAGGCAATATCATACATCTCTGGGAAAGGGAATGTTCTGTACAGAGGAAGCATCAAAAACTTCTGGAAGAAGCCCCTTCATCTGCACTTAACGATCAACTCAGAAAAGAGATGGGTGAGATATCGGTTAAAATAGCCTCTGCAGTAGGTTATTTCTCTGCCGGTACTGTTGAATTCCTGTATGATGCCAATGGAAATTATTATTTTATGGAGATGAACACGAGAATACAGGTTGAACACCCTGTTACTGAGCTTATAACCGGTATAGACCTGATCGAAGAACAGATCAGGATTGCTGAGGGCAAGGATTTAAGATTCAAGCAACAGGATATCAAACTTAATGGATGGGCAATAGAATGCAGGATAAATGCAGAAGATGTTCAGTCAGGTTTCAGCCCTGCACCCGGAAAAATAGAAAAGATAATAATGCCCTCGGGAGAAAATATCAGAGTTGACACAGGTGTACAGTCTGGATCAGTAATAGCAGCCAACTTTGATTCAATGATAGCCAAGCTAATAATATATGGTAAAACGAGAAAAGAGGCCCTGGCAAACTGCAAACAGGCACTTGACAAAGTATGGATCAAGGGTACGAAAACAACATTACCATTTTTTAGAATGCTTATAAGGAATCCTAACTTCCTGGATGGATCAATAACAACATCATTTATTGAGAATGAAATTTCATCGTATTACGTATACAGTGAATACGAGGAAAAGCTTGCTGCATGGCTTGCGACCTGGTTGTTTATTGATGAAAACCTTGATGAAAGCAACCTTAAAGTTAATGTTGAAGAAACAAGAAATATCAGCCCATGGTTGTTAAATAAAAGGATAAGCAGACACTAACAGAAAATAACACATCAGATATGGCCAAACAAACAAAAAAATTATATGCCCTTCACGGAAGAAAGAAGCATAGTTTCAATCTTCCTTTGACAAAAACAATTAAAATTGGTAAACGCGAGTATAAAATAGTGATAAAGGAAGATAACAAATATGGTACATATATTCTCTGGAAAAACAGGCGTTACCCTGTTGAAATAAATCTTTCCAGACAAAATAAATTTGAGATACTCTTTAATTATGTAAGCTATTCATTTACAATTGAAACACCATTTTCCCTAAAACGAAAACAGTATCTGAGTAAGGAGAAAGGCGCATCCGAAGATGAGAAAATAATCGCTCCCATGCCAGGCAAAATCCTGGAAGTAATGATAAGCCAGGGTGATGAGATAAACCGTGGCGACCCACTCGTGATACTTGAAGCCATGAAGATGCAGAATGAAATAAATTGCCCCGTAAACGGAATAGTTACATCCATTAACGTTGACCCCGGAATGAATGTAAACAAGGATGACATTATGCTGGAATTAAAGATCATACAATAAGGTAGTCATGAGAAGCAATATTGCGCAGCTGATAATCTTATTTATAATAATTATCTCCGGGGCCTGCTCAAAAACGCAACGTGTTAAATTTACAAGCGAATGGTCCAGCTCACCTGATGGTATATGGGTAGGACCTGAACTGTGGGCTAACAGGCTACAGGACTGGGAAGTAGTAGACGGCAAACTCTTGTGCATCAATTCAAAACCAATGCGTACTGTTCACTTAACAACAAGAAAGGCAACAGAAGAAAGAGGGAATATTAATGTAAGCGTAAATATTGAGATAAAAAAAGGTTCGTCCTATGTCAATGAAGCAGCTGCAGGATTTCTGATTGGTGCAGGCAGGGGGCTCGATTACAGGGCAGCATCATTAATTCATCATTCTTATGGTAAAAAAGCAGGGCTTTTCATTGGATTAGATGCTGCCGGTAATTTGTTCGTAAGGGACTTTGAAAAAGAAGATACTTACATTGAATATAACTCAGGTAATAATTCTTCCTGGAAAAGGGCTTACCTGGTATTGTCTGTCAAACCCCGTGGTGAAAATTATTCTGTCAGGGTAACGGCGGTTGACCCAGCTACCAACCTAATAATTGACAGGCTGGAACTAAATGGCATTGAACCTGACAGAATTGAAGGCAATATTGCTCTCGTCTCACATTCAGGCAATTCCAGGGAATCTGACACAAGTTTTTCTTTCCAGAACTGGCAGGTATCAGGAAGTAAATTAAGTTATAAGCCTGCACATATGATAGGGCCAATAGTAGGACTGCAGTACACTCTAAGCAGGTCAACCCTGAAAATTAATGTACAGATGATGCCAATCTCGGAATTGGAGAACAAGTCACTTGAAATGTATATTCTTGAGAATGATAAATGGAGAAAAATATCTGAATCTAAATTAGATAATAATTCATACTCAGCTCTTTTCAGGATCGATAACTGGGAAGAGAACGAGGATATTCCTTTCAGGGTTACTTTTACGCTTAAAAGAAAGTCGAACAGAACATATACAGAATACGGAATTATCAGACATGATCCTGTTGAGAAAGAAGAAATCACACTTTTATCTCTGTCATGCGTTGAACAGGTAATTAAGCCGGACAAGAACAGCTGGATGGGAATTGATGCAGGCTCTTTTCCATGGGACTGGGGTCTTCTTTATCCGCATGAACAACTCACAGATAATCTTAAGCAATTCGATGCTGATATACTTTTCTTTGCGGGCGACCAGGTATATGAAGGAGCCTCTCCTACTGCAGCTGACACTGGTCCTTTAGCTCATTTAGACTACCTGTATAAATGGTTCCTGTGGTGCCAGACATATAAAGACCTGACTGCCAATATACCAGCTATAACTATCCCCGATGATCACGATGTATATCATGGAAATATCTGGGGCGCCGGAGGTAAGGCAACACCTCCCGGGTTAACTGGTGCTGACGCACAGGATGCCGGGGGTTATAAAATGAGCCCTGAATTTGTAAATAAGGTGCAGGCGACACAAACCCGTCATCTCCCGGACCCCTATGATGACACTCCTGTCGAACAGGGAATAGGTGTTTATTATACAGAATGCAATATTGGGGGCGTCAGTTTTGCAATACTTGAAGACAGGAAGTTCAAATCTGCCCCAAGGGATCTGCTCCCCGAGGCTGAAATATTTAATGGCTGGCCACGGAATCTTGACTGGAATGGAAAAAGAAGATCAAACATTGAAGCTACACTACTGGGAGAAAGGCAACTGATTTTTCTCGAAGACTGGGCTGCTGACTGGTCAGGTGGTACCTGGATGAAAGCAGTATTATCACAGACACTTTTTGCTAATCTGTCGACAATACCTGCAGATGCAATTGATGATAATATTACACAGGTCTCGGAAGTCCCTGATTCTGGGATTGTTATGACCACAGACAAATTTGTAAACGATTTTGATTCAAATGGATGGCCACAGTCAGGAAGGAACAGGGCTATCAGTAAATTCAGAAAGGCGTTTGCTACTCACATTGCTGGCGATCAACATCTTGGGAGTACATTACAGTATGGAATAGATAATTGGAGAGATGCTGGTTATGCAATTGTGTCGCCGGCAACAGGGTGCATCTGGACAAGAAGGTGGCATCCACCTGTAGAAGGGAGTAACCGGGAAGATAACTGGCCACCAAACCTGGGAGATTTTGAGGATGGTTTTGGCAATAAAATTACGGTATACGCAGTGGCCAACCCACATAAGTCAACCATAGAGCCAACAAGACATCATGAACTAAGTACAGGCTATAGTACAATAAAATTTAATCGCAATAACCGGGATATTGAGCTGGCGAACTGGCCATATTATTCAGGCCCGGAAAATGGAACACCATTCCCCTTCTGGCCGGTAAAATTCAATCAACTTGATAATTACGGCAAACAGGCTGATGCCTGGCTGCCTGAAGTTATATGCACAGGCATAGACGATCCGGTTATCAGGATCACAAGGGAAAGAACCGGAGAAATGGTCTATACACTGCGCATCAATGGTAATTCATTCCAGCCAGGTGTTTTTGCATATGGCAACTATATTATTGAGATAGGTGAGCCTGACAATGGCAGGTGGAAAAAATTAGAAGGTATAAATGCCACCTCATTTAAGGACAGACAGCCGCTGGAAGTTGTTTTTTAGTTACGAATGACGAGTTACGGGTTACAAGTTTGTAGCTAATAATTCATAACTGCTCGCCACCACCAGCCACAATCTCATTCCGCCCGCGAACCCGTAGCGCTTTCATGCTATTGCAAGTTTACACTATCCGGTTCATATCTCAGATCTTGTCACTTGTCACTTGTCACTCGTAACTTGTTACTGTCTATTCCTTTTCCGGTATAGCTTCCAGTGTTGCAACCAGAAATTCCCAGAACTTTCTTACTGTCTCAATATTAACCTTCTCATCAGGTGAATGAGGGTAACGTATTGTTGGTCCCAGAGAGATCATATCAAGATGTGGGTATGCTCCGGCAATTATACCACATTCCAGCCCTGCATGAATAGCTTTTATCTCCGGAATCTTACCGAACATTTCATTATATACACCCTGCATGGTTTTAAGAATTGGTGAATTCATATTTGGCTTCCAGCCTGGATATGATCCACTCATCTCAATTTCAGCCCCTGCGAGCTGGAAAACAGCAGCTATTTTCCATGCTGTGGCTTCTTTGGCTGTATCAACTGAACTTCTCGTAAGGCTTAATGCTTCAAAATTACCTCCGCCAATATTTACTACTGCAAGGTTATTTGAGGTTTCAACCAGTCCTTCCATTGAGGTGCTCATTCTTAATACACCATTAGGGCATCCAAATACTGAGCGAATAAAGCCATATTGTTCATCAACGGGCACCACTCCTTCCGGTTTATCTGTCTTTTTACAGCTAAAACTAATTTCGGGTTCAATATCACCATACTCCTCTTTCAGAATACCGTCATATTCTTTTACAAGTTTTTCAAAATCACCTGTTTTGTCTCCAGGAACAACAGCCACTGCATATGCTTCGCGGGGTATTGCGTTTCGCAGATCTCCTCCACCAGCTTCAGCGATTACGATATCAAGGTCTGCTTCAGCCTGCATCAGGAAACGGAACACAACCTGGTTAGCATTAGCTCTGCCAAGCGGTATATCTATTCCTGAATGCCCTCCCTTCATTCCTTTGGCGTCAATCCTGTAAGCTATAGAATCACCTGGTACCGGATCCTCTTTATATGATTTACTTGCTGTGATATCTATTCCTCCAGCGCAGCCTACATATAATTCGCCTTCATCTTCAGAATCCATGTTGATAAGAATGTCTGCATCAAGATATCCTGGTTTAAGGTTATTTGCTCCGGTCATCCCTGTTTCTTCATCAACTGTGAATAAGGCTTCAACAGGTCCATGATTCAGTTCTTCTGATGAAAGCACTGCCATTGCAGCGGCTATACCTATGCCATTATCGGAACCCAGAGTAGTTCCGTTGGCTGTTACCCACTCGCCATCAACATAAGCTTCGATAGGATCTTTCTCAAAATCATGTTTTTTATCACTGTTTTTCTGAGGCACCATATCAAGATGAGCTTGCAGGACAACCGTTTTCCTGTTTTCATATCCGCTGGAGGCAGGTTTCTTAATAACTACATTTCCTGTTTCGTCAACCAGTGTTTCAAGTCCGAGCTTCTTTCCGAAGCTTTTTACATACTCAACCATCTTTTGCTCCTTCTTGGAAGGATGCGGTATCTGGCATATCTCATAAAAATATCCCCAGAGATCTTTGGGTTCAAGATTGTTAATGTCACTCATAATATTGTTTAGTTGTTTAATCGTTTAATTGTTTAATCGTTTAATTGTTAATCGTTTAATAGTTTGATAGTTTAAGCACTGAAGTGTTTTATAATCTCGTTTACCCATGTTTTAATGCGCTGGTCTGTAAGATCGGGCTCAAAATCCTCATCGATTGGCAGGCCTACGAAAACACCGTCAATAAGTGCTTCTGATTCATTAAAAGTATAGTCATCAGGGCTTACCTTGCCGATAGTATCAATGCCTTTATCCTTCAATAATTTATATAGTTGTCCCATAGCATCAACAAATTGACTGGGCCATCGTACATGATCGCCCAGCCCGTATATTGCTATTTTCTTACCTTTCAGGTCAGCTTTTTCGAGCTCGGGCATAAATTCAAACCATCCGCTCTCTACCGGTTCTGCATCCCAGGTCTCCTTGCCTATGGTGGCTATGCCAAAAATGATATTCTCATATCTGTTAATGTCTTCAAGAGTTGCATTATCAAGGGATATCATGTCATGGTTGGTTTCCCCCAGCAACTCTCCAATTCTTTTAGCCACTTCTTCAGTTCTTCCACCTGCAGGGCCATAGAATATTGCTGCTTTTTTCATTGTCTGTCAGATTTTCATGATGGCAATTCCAATCCGTATCCCTGCCTGCGGTCAGCCTGTTTAAGCTTGAACGCCAGGAACATGGCAACAAGACCGCTCAGCACGAGGACTAATATTGGTATTTTATAATCATATGTCATTTCGCCTGCCCTGATTGCTTCGAGATTTGCTTTATTTACAAGATCCAGCAATGCACCTATACCCCAGAAGAAAAGACCAAGTCCCCAGTTCTGAACCGTGAACATACTTGCATACGCTGTCCCCAGTCTTTTTTCTGCGACAATCTTTGCAACTGACGGCCACATTGCAGCGGGAACAAGCGAGAAAGCAATTCCAAGGCTCAGTAATCCTGTATAGGCAAGAACCTTAACATCAAAGAGGGAAAGAGCCAGGTGGGCAAAGATAAGCAGGGCAGACCCAAGTATCATTAGTGATGCCGCCTTTCCTTTTTTATCGACATAATTACCAAATATTGGAGTGAAGAGGATGGTACCGAGTGGGATTAAAGAAGCAGTCTTTGGACCGTTGTTAAGCCATAGGCCAAGTGTATCTCTGAGGATATAAATAAAGAGTGCGAATAATAGCCCCACCACTACCATAGTGGTATATCGTGCCCTGCTGCTTTTCAGGTTCGCAGGTACAGCTGAAAACATTATACCAAAGAGAAAAAAGGCAATATAAATGCTGGCATTACCAATTGCCTTGCTACCAAACAATATAATATCACCGCTGCCATCTTCCGGCAGGTTATACATGAATCCGAATTTATTCACAAGCATATCAGGTGCATATTGTATAAACGGAAATACGGCTGCATAGAATGTAACACACAGTAATGCTATATAAATAAATGATGGATTCGTTGCCAGTTTGATAAGGTCTTTGAAGCTAAATTCTTCTTCGGGTTCAGCCGCTGCACCTTTAACTTTAGATTGCCTGTCAACCCTTATATCAAAGAAACTGTAAATAATGAAAATAATAAGTGCAAGGCCCATCAGGGTGGCTGCAAAAGTTACGGCTGTTGACACATGGCCATTGGCAATATCCGGTGATATGGCAATACCAAGTGCCGAACCCAATCGGCCAAATCCCACGTTAATTGCCATCGCAAGAGCCAGTTCGTAACCCTTGAACCATTTTACTATGGTTCGGGTTGCCACCACACATGTGACTTCCAATCCGGTTCCAAAAAGAATACGGCCAACTATCATCATTGTCAGTTGTGCACTATGGCCCTCACCAAAAACTCCCGCAGTTGCAAGTGCATTTAACGCACCACCCAGTGCCGCCAGTCCACCAAATACTATACCGGCCAAGCGTATACCCCACTTGTCCAGTATTATTCCACCCACTATGATCATACCGAACATATTGGCAATAGTCGTAAGACCTATCACCCTGCCGAATTCCTCACTGGTGAATCCCAGCTCACTTTCCATCAGGCCTTTAAGCCCTCCGTAGAAATCCTGGAACCAGTAGGTTGCAAACATAAGGGCGCTTAGTAGTATTAGCATGACCCATCTTATTGCTGCTGAGTCACGCATAGTCTTGTTTACAGTTTCCATAAGATTTATTGTTTAATTTTTCGAATAAAGCGTAAATGTAATAAAAAAATGTTGATAGAGTTGTAGGAGTTGATAAAGTTGATATGGTTAACAATGCAGAGACACCATGCCTGACGTTTGATAAAGTTAAACGAATGAATGTCTACCTGACGGCAGACAGGTTTGAACGTTTCCTAAAAGAAAATAACATCAAATAAACACTGTCGCCAATGTAGGTTACAGGCAATCCCGTGAACGCGGGACTGCCCATAGCCTTGACCGTTAGTTTTTATGACAATCAAATAGTCCTAATTTTACTTTACTGATAGCCAAATAAATCTTAAATTGCAGAAAACTAACACTTAAATCCTATGCCGGGACACCAGAATAAGCTATCCCGTTTCTGGCAGGAATTAAAAAGACGTAGAGTCATAAACGTTGTTACGGTTTATGCTTCTGCTGCCTTTGTAATCATTGAGCTTATCGGTAATCTCACAGAACCTCTGAATCTGCCAGCCAGCCTTTCCACCATTGTTATTATCGTCCTGGCAATTGGTTTTCCGTTAGCTATCGTTTTATCCTGGCTGTATGACCTTACTTCAGGTACTTTTGAGCGAACAAGGCCACTGGAGGATGTCCCGGAAGAGGGAAAAGCCAGGGTGCCCAATGCCTGGAAGATTGCCACCTATGTGAGTTTTGTGGTCATTATAGGTCTGGCAGCCCTGAACATTGTAAGCAGGGGAAATATTATAAAACCCGGTATGATACAATCCGTGGTGGTGCTTCCATTTAATAACTACACAGATGATGATCAATTGCAATCCCTTGTTGCCGGAATGCATGCATGCCTCATTACGGATATAGGGCGGCTCAGTGGATGGCGTGTGATAAATTCAACCACCTCAAATGTTTACAAAGACGCCAGCATGTCTGTTCAGAAGATTGCAACCGAGCTAAACGTGGATGCGGCAATTGAGGCATCAGTACTTGGCGTTAGCGATACAATCATTCTCCAGGTGAGCTTAATAAATGCATTTCCGGAGGAAGAGACCATATGGAATTCAGAGTATAAGGAGGAGAAAAGCCAGATGCTGAATCTCTATAACCGGATTACAAAGCAGATAGCTGATGAGATGAAGGTCCCAATAACTGACACAGAAGAACTTATTCTGGAAAAATCCAGAACAGTTGATCCTGAAGCGCTGTTTGCCTATATGAAAGGCCAGTTTCACTGGGAAAGACTTGGTAAAGAGGACCTGGACAGTGCATTGCAATATTTCCAGCTTGCGATTGACGAAGACCCGGACTGGGCAGATCCATACGCAGGCATGGCGCTGACCTGGGATTGTCTCGGGGGCTTCGGACATGCCCCTTATGCTGAATCAATAGAAAAAGCTAATAAATATCTTGATAAAGCACTTGAACTGGATCCCAATTCCGCCAATTCACATTATGTAAAAGCATTATTATTAGTCTGGCCCGGTGGGGACTGGGAGAATGGAGAAAAAGAATTTCTTAAAACCCTGGAGCTACAACCCAACCATGCATTGTGCCGGATATACTATGCCCATTTGTTGATGATACTGAAGAGATTCGACGATGCAAGATACCAGGCAGATCTGGCATTACAGCTTGATCCGATGCAACCCCTGGTCCTGGGATTATATGCTGCAGTAATGGGTTTTACTGGCAACCAACAGGCTGCACTGGTGCAGGCTGAAAAAGCCGTGTCAATTGATCCGGACAACAACTTTGCTATCGGAATCCTGACAGGGTTTTACTTGCTAACCGGTGACACACTGAAATGGTATGAATTGACAAGAAAAGATTGGTATTTGACTGATGAAGAATACCTCGACTCACTCGACACCATTTTTCAGGAAGGTGGTTATCAGGCTGTTATAAGAGAAGCTATAAGGATTAACGAAGAAGCCTTTAAACGGGGTAATCCTATAAACTTGAAAGATCAGGCTTTTAACTATCTGGAAATAGGTAATTATGAAAGGGCTATGGATTTTTATGAGATAGCCTATGAACAAGGATGGGGTCTGCTGTCATATATTGGTTTAGATGTCATATACTACCCCGGGTTGAAAAATAACTCACGTTATATTGCACTCCTGAAGAAAATGAATCTACCCCTTCCGGAATCTGATTAATGAACATTCTTATGACTAATAAATAAATAATTCAAGGTGCCGGTGTTCAAGCTAGTAGAATGTACTCCTGCATGCATGCCGGCCGGCAGGCATTCTTAACTTATTCTCAACCTTTTCAACATTTACTAGAGGTTATTTCCCCAGGATATAGTTAGCCGGCAATGCCACTTTACTGCCAAACTGGTAAATGAGCTGCCTCTTACCTCCAAGGTTTCTGTTACCGTCTGTTATCATTATATCGACCACTTCAGGAATCCTGTAATAGATTTTATCATAAGCTGTACCCTGAGCATTAACCGGGATCATGTTAACATGCGCCAGCTCATTATTACTCATTATTTCAATAACCACAGGCCTTCCCGTCAGGTCACTTACATCAAGCACACCTTTGTCCCTGGAAAAGCGAAAAATTACCACGGGCTTATTTTTCATACTTGCATCAGGCACAAAAGAGAAATCAAATTCCACTTCACTCATATATGTCTTTCCGGCAAAAAGACTTATATACTGGTCCTCGAGCCTGTTTATTTCATCAATAGCTGCCTTATCCTGGGGGAATACTGTTGCCTCGCCGGTCAAAATCAGGTGTCTGCCTTCCCTTAGTTCAAGCAATATCCTTGCTGTGTGCTCAGCCTGTTCGGATAAGTTTAATTGTCTCCTTCTTTCGAGGACATATGGAATTCTGACAAAAGCAGTATCAACATCCACAACCCTGTAAGCCGTATCCTGCTCAATATTATAATATCTATCCGAACCCATATCACGATACTCTATCCGGGTATCATCCTGCAAATAGTTACGGCTGTCAAACTCCCTGCTCTTGTATACGGAAGGATTGACATCCATAATCAGCCCGGCATTGATCATGCTTATAGCGTTAGTCTGTATCAACCCATCACTCTTCATAACATAAAATTCAGAAGGATCAAGTTCCTGAACGGCATTTATCTTCACTTCTTTTATTGTCCATATAACCTGGTCGACACTTATGACATCGCGCAAACCCAGCAGTTCGTTGGCATATGCATGATAGGGTCCTGCCTTTTGTACTGTCTTTTCTGCAATTACCGTAAAATCGAGCACTGTTTGGGGAAGGGCGTATACCAGGCTGCCCTCATATAATTTAACAGTATCACCCAGCGGGAGCACCTGAGTATTAACTTTAACAGGTACTTCTTTCACACCACAGGCATTTAGTAACAAAGAGAATACAAAAGTTATTGCTATATATTTTCCTGTTTCTTTCATCGTTATCCTAATTATTGATTTTTATATTGTCTTACCTTTTTAAATGAATTTCCAATATTATGAATAATATCTGAAGCAATCAATGACTCATAACCTGTCATTTCTGATGCTATGTCGCCCGCCAGCCCATGGATATAAACAGCTGCTATTGAAGCTTCCGAAGGTTTATATCCCTGCGCCAGCAAACCCAGAATCATACCAGTAAGCACATCTCCACTTCCCGCTGTAGCCATTCCGGGGTTGCCGGTACTGTTGAACCATACCCTGCCATCAGGAAGGCTTACGGAAGTATGTGCTCCCTTTAGAACAACCACACATTTATGCTGCCTTGAAAATTCCTGCTGCCTGATCAGACGTGCAAATCCCCTTTCATCTAAGCCTGTTAGCCTTTTAAATTCCCCCGGATGGGGTGTCAGTATGGTATTTTCAGCCATTAACGTAAGTAAGCCTTCATCTGATGCAATAATATTGAGAGCATCAGCATCAATAACTGCCGGCCCCTTGTATTTTTCAAGAATGTCACGTAAGCCTTTTCTTGTATTTGGTTTGGTACCAAGTCCGGGGCCAATCCCAATGGCATCATAACCAACTGGTTCAGGTATTTGTGTTACCATAAGGTCTGACTGGTCACATTGCACCATGGCTTCAGGCAATGCAGTATGTATTACCTCAGCAACTGGTCGTGGCACATGTGCAGTTAACAGTCCTATTCCTGTTCTCAGGGCGGCATGTGAAGCAAGTACGGCAGCTCCTGCCTTACCACAGGAGCCGGCTATCATCAGGCCATGACCAAAGTTCCCTTTATGATCAAATTTATTCCTGTCTTGTAATATACCTGCAACAAAAGAATTCCCGATAAGGTTATAATCTGTTTGTGTACTTCTTATTTTAGCCGGATGAAGACCGATTGGCAGAACAGAATATTTACCGACGAAATGCTGATTTTCTGCAAAAAAGAACGATAGTTTAGGAAACTGAAGTGTAAGTGTATAATCGGCCCTTACAATTCCATCCATATCATTACCCTTGTTATCCTCTCCAAATAATCCAGATGGTATATCAATCGACACTACCCTTACCTCGGCATTATTTATTCTGGATATCACCTGCGCAGGCAGACCTTCAGCGGGTCGTGACAAACCAGAGCCAAAAATCGCATCAATTATTATATCACTTTGCCTGACAATTGGAAAATCGTCTTCCTTAAGTATAACATGGTATTCTGCCCTTCCCTGTTGAATAAGTCTTTCTCTGTTAATCTTCCAGTCCTTGCTTGTTTTTGAAGTAAATTCCAGATAATATACCTTTACCTTGTAACTGGCATCTGCCAGCATTCTTGATAATGCAAGGCCATCGCCTCCATTGTTTCCGGGCCCCGAAAATACAATAACCGTGACTGATCTGTCAAAATGGTCAATAAACCATTTGAAAAGTGCCTTTGCCGCTCTTTCCATCAGGTCTATAGATTCTATTGGTTCATTTTTAATTGTGTAGGCATCAATATCTCTTATTTTTTCTGACCTGAATATCTTCATAGTATTGACTTATGGTAGCTGTTTACTACAAATGTAAGATCAAAAATGATCATATTGAAATCAAAAGTAAAATTATTGGGCAATGGAACCGAGGATCCTGAGATTGCGAAGCAAGCGATGGTGACGAGCTCGACAAAGGCAAAATGCCTGAGTCAATGATTAATTAGGTTATTAAGACACATCATTCCAATACTCCACTATTCCAATTTATCGTCTTACTGGTATAATTTTTGAGGCTTATATCTTTAACCAATCACATATTCTCATGAAAACCAATATCAGGCTATTTTTTGCTCCTGCCCTTCTGGCTTTAATGGTCATTTTCGCATCATGTGAAAAAAGTACTCCGGATGATCAGCCGGGCGATCCTGTGGATATTTACACTGAGATCTACCAGAAGGAAGTAATTGATTCTGCGAACAGGTTTGCTTTCGACCTTTTCAGGCCAATTATTATTGATTCCAAAGGATCAGAGAATATAATGATCTCTCCTTTCAGCATCACAAGTGCATTATCTATGACACTTAATGGTGCAGCCGGGGAAACATTTGAGGCAATGAAAAAAGCACTCAGGTTTGAGGATAAAACCCTCCAGGAAATAAACGAAACATATCTTAAGCTGATGACCGAGATGGTTCCCGTTGATGAACGTGTAATTTTGGAGATAGCCAACTCAGTGTGGGTGGAGAAGAAATTCCCGGTCAAGCCATCCTTTATATCTGATCTGCAGGAATACTACAAATCCGAAGCTCGTGAAATTGATATTAATAATCCGGATGCTGTGAATATTGTCAATGGCTGGATTGCAGAAAAGACTCATGATAAGATAACGGAAATGCTCGAATACCTTGATCCTAAGCTGACGATGCTTCTTATTAATGCTATATATTTCAATGGCAAGTGGAGGTACCAGTTTGATGAAGACAATACCAGCGATGAACCGTTTTATATAACACCTGAATCACCCAAAGATGTCCCTATGATGCATCAGAAAGAGTACTTCAATCTAATCGAAACTGATGATGCAAAAATTGTTGAGCTTCCATATGGCCAGGGTAACTATACCATGGTGGTAGTTCTGCCTGACGAAGATATTACAACAGCAGATCTGGCTTCCAGTCTCACGACTGAATTATGGCAGGGATGGATGGAGTCACTGTCTGAAAGAACCAACGAGGTCGATCTGAGTCTGCCACGTTTTAAGTACAAGTATAAAAGGGAATTAAATGATGATCTTATAAATATGGGTATGGGCATTGCTTTTACATTGGATGCTGATTTCAGTAATATCAGTGATATACCGAGCTGTATAAGCAGTGTTAAACACGAATCATTTATCGAGACCAATGAAGAGGGTACTGAAGCTGCTGCAGCCACTGTAGTAGAAATGGTTAATACTTCAATACCGATTACAATAACAATTAATGTTAACCGCCCGTTTCTTTATTTCATACGGGAGGTATCAACCGGCACAATCTTATTCATGGGCAGGGTGAATGATCCAACTGTTAATTAATCATACCAGGGGTGGGTTGAAACCGGCTGTAAGCCTTCTCCTGGTTCTGCACCTATTATCCTCCTTACACCAAGGAAGGCATCTCTCCGGCTCCTGCTGAAATTGCTGCGTGTGGAATCCAGGCTGTTCACCTTTACTCTACCAGAAGCATGAATAAATTCAGTATCTCCGATATACATACCAACATGTGTTGGCCTGGGTTTTCCATCTTTATAGTGCCCAAAGAACATAAGATCGCCTACCCTAAGTGAATCGGGATAAGCTTCCTTGCTGATCTTTATTCCGTACATAAATTGCTGAGAAGCATCACGTGCCAGGATAATTCCGTTCAGATAATACACTGTTTTGATAAAGCCGCTGCAATCAAAGGCCTTGGACGAAGTTCCACCCCACAGGTAAGGTATACCTGTGAACAATCTTGCGCATCGCCCGAGATTCTCTTCTGCAGGTATGGTTACTGAAAGCCATTCATCAAACAGTGCTGCATCATTACTGGGTATGTATCCTTTACTGTCATCTGGCAGCACAACCCTATAATAACCTGTTCCTACTCCTTCCACCCTAATTAAAGCTCCTGCAACAATATCTGAAATAATATGCATCGAGGTGGTATCGCCTGTAATATCTCCATACTTCTCTGTGTAGATTATCCGGTCCGACTTTTTCCAATCCTCAAATTCTGCTAGAGTCATTTCATGAATTGCCTGTGAATCAACCCATCCTTCATATGACTCAGGTGTTTGTACAAAGTACCATCCGGATTGCATTTTCAGTATCTTTAGCGGGGTACCCATCAAAGCCTGTGATATCAGTTCTGTATTATGAGCAGGTGAAGGACGTAAATTGCATACGCTGACGTTTACCAGTCCATATGTTTCCTCTACATCCAATACAGCACCTGATTCCTTAGGCGCACAGCACCATGGAATAACTGTCAGAATTAAGAATGTTATAATAATTAGCCGGTGTAATTGTTTAATAAATTTATTCATTACCTGTATTCTATTTCAATTTCATAATTCCATTTATCAAAGTATAGGTTACCCCCGCTCCATTCAACTTCACCACGTTGAAAATCGTAGGGTTCACTCCTGAAGAATTTCTTTTCAGGATAGAGATCTCCTGAAACTCCATCATTTACAATAAGCCTGTATGAATCAATTCCTGATATATAGAACTCTCTCGTTTTACTGTTGACCGAATATTGAAGTCCATAAGACATATCTACAGGTACCCAGCCAGGGCCTTCAAAATATACCTCACACCAGTCATGCAGGTTTTCTTCACCCGGGGGCATCATCCATCCACTCTGCCACCTTACAGGTATTCCTTTATACCTTAACATCGACATAAGCAGGAATGTCTGCATACCGCAGTCGCCCCGCATATTGTGTAAAACATATCCTGGTATATCAGGCATAATAGAGTATTCAAGGGCGCCTGCCCATGGTATATTATCGTTAATCCAGTAATAAAATCTTTTAAGTATCAGAAAAGGATTATCTTCCTCTCCTGCAATACTGTCAGCCAGTGACCTTACATCACCAGAAAAATTAATATGAGGCAATTGTTCGGATGTGTACTTCAAGTAGAGCTCAGAATCTTTATTATATGGCAAAATATAAAGGCTATCAGGATCAAAATATTGGCCTGAAGACTGGTAACTGAAAGATACATCAAAACTCACCGGCTTATCCTTTTCAGATATTTCTTCCATATATATTGAGCGATGGGTCATAGAATCGGGTGATAATATATATTCATCATCAGATGCTGAAATCAACCTTATCTTATGCTGTCTGGTATGGCTTTCTTTGGGAAAAGGAAGCCAGCACCTTACAATCTCGCCCCCAGGAACAACGCCAGGAAGAACAGTAATGGTGTAGTTGACAACCATCTCCACAGGGATAGCAGGCAAATGTTCTATATCTGATGCATCTATTATTGTTTGAGTATGTTTATTACGAAATAATATCCATGGATCTTCAGAAATCAAAGAGTCTCTTTCTTCTCTTTGCAGATTGAAGCTTCTAATCAGTCTCAGGTTCGATGCAGCCCTGTTGAAATATCTTTTCTCACCGTCGATAATACGGTATTCAAGCCATTTCTGAGCTTCCCATATTTCCTTTTCCTGAGATGAATATTTGCCAGTGTTTTCCTTGAGTCTGGACGTAATCTCTTCTTCCCTTACATTAAAATCCAGGTAAATCCTTTCTGCAATTTGTGCCAGTGAGTCGGCTTTTTTGATTAATAATTCACCAGGGTATACTTTTTTTAGTGAATCGACAAGATATAATGTATTTTCCAGGTTCCCGGCAATAAATTCATTTTCTATCTGGTTATAAAACTTATTGCCATCAGGCTGGCTTTTACAGCCAGCCAGGCATAATAATATTGTAAGAGCATTTATTAGAAGAATTCTCATAATAAAAGCTTAATTGATGTAAATTTATGAAAGATACATATTTATTCAGAACCTTAAATATTTGACTTTGTTTTAAGTAAAGGTTATTTTTATACATATAAATCTAATCCTGATGATAAAACATTCAAAAGATCCTGTCAGCCTCTGGGAGAAATTGAAGCAACGAAGAGTTGTACGTGTTGTTACAGTTTACCTGGCCTCCGCTTTTGCAATCCTCGAAGGAACTGATATAATCACTACACAACTGGGGCTACCGTCCTGGCCTGTTACTCTAATCATGATCCTACTCGCCTGCGGACTGGTTGCAGCAATAATTCTATCATGGATTTACGACATAACACCTGATGGAATAAAGAAAACCCCTGCTTCCGATCAGGGGGACAAAGAAGAAATATTGCAGGCACAAGACGGGATTAAGGATGGGCAACTTGAACTGGTTGGTAAAGATGATGATTTGCTGGTTCAGTCAAATAAACTGTACACAGATAAGATTAAAAAGTATAAGAAGAAGGAAAAAATATACAGCTTTGGCTCGGCAGCTATCATAATTGCAGCAATAATACTTTTCTTCTTCTCCAGCGGAAGTACGATGCCATTTTCCAAGAGGGACTGGATACTTATAACTGATTTTGAAAATCTTACTGATAATACGGTTTTTGACAAATCCCTATATACTGCGTTTTCTCTAACAATCAATCAATCCCGGTACATAAATGTGTTTCCCAGGAACAGGATGCTTGAAACTATGGCTATGATGGATGTCGAAAATATGACTTATGTTGATGAAAGGACAGGCAGGGAAATAGCCTCCAGGGAAGGTATTAGTACTTATATCGTCCCAGCCATAAGTGAAGTTGGTGACGAATACGTTATTTCAGCAAAAATAATGGAAACCAGATCCGGCAATCTTCTTCAATCAGTAATCCTCGAGAGTGATAACCAACGAAATATACTATCAGAATTAGACCGCCTGAGCAGAAAAGTCAGAAAAACCCTTGGTGAGTCAAGATATCATATCGCCACGCAGGACAAACCACTTTCTAAAGTAACAACATCGTCACTGGAAGCACTCAGGCAATATTCACTGGGTATTGAGAGTAACTGGTTTGGCAATTTCGAAGATGCGAAAGAATATTATGAAAACTCCCTGAGGATTGATACAGGTTTCATAGCTGCAAAAGCCACACTGGGTAATTTACTGATCGAGAAAAGAATTGATATGGATAGGGGAAAAGAATTGCTGAGCCAGGCAGTCAGGCAAGCTGACAGACTTACTGAAGGAGAGAAATACGGTGTCCTTGCTTCACATGCTGTTAATGTTGAAAATAATATACCTGAAGGTATAAAATATTTAAAAGAACTAACCCGGATTTACCCGGATGATCCTGCATATCATCACAACCTGGCGTGGTATTACCAGGTTTCCGGTCTATATAGTGAAGCAGTTGAAGAATATAAAAAAACTGTAAGTTTAAACCCAATTTACGCTATGGCTTACCAGGGTATAAACTGGATTTATCTTCAAATCATGGGCCAGTGTGATTCAGCTTATGTCTGGTCCAAAAAGATGATTTCCGATAATCCGCAAAATGCCTGGGGATATTATGACCTTGGATCTGCTTTAATAGGACTTGACAGCATTCCAGAGGCTGAAAAAGCCTTTCAGAGAGGTCGGGAGCTTAATCCTTACTTTATGGATAACCTCTATCGTCTGGCACTTACATACCATATGCAGGAAAAATATAATGAAGAAGTAAGGATACTGGAAAGGATGATTGAAATTGAGCAGTATGATATATGGGCATTTTATTATCTGGGTATTGCTTACAATCTTTTAGGTGACCATGAAAATGCTATGAAGAACTTATCCGTGTTTAAAGACTGGTCCACAAGTGCATGGCTTAAGGATTATCCTAATGATGCTACAACCTATATTGCCATTGCTAAAGTTACAGCTCATATGAGGGATTTAGAATCTTCAGGCTACAGGTTAAATGAAGCCATGAAAATAGATTCAACATATTACCAAAAATATGCCGCTCTGTACCTCGTGCAGGGGAAATTACCTGAAGCAATAAGACAGATAGAAAAAGCCCTGGAAAATGGTTACCGCGATCTAACATGGTTAAGATTAGATCCTGACCTGAAAAAGTTACAGGGTAATGACAGGTTTATAGAGTTGCTCGATGAATATTTTATACGCACTGATTAAGAGTTTACTAGAATAATACAAAGATATATACAGCAGTAACAGTATAATGATAACCAGAAAAAGAGTATTCTTAATATCCGGAATAGCAATTCTTGTGGTATACATCATCTACTTATTTCTCTTCGGGAAGCTTTTCCCCTATTCCCCTGTGATCATAGGATTTGAAGAGAACGAATATAAGAACATCAGGATCTACGTACAAAAGGGGGCTAAAGACATTGAGTATGCTGCATTTGATTCAATTTTACCACTTGTAGAAGAATTCCATGATCTTAAGTTCCTGCGGAAACCACA
>Ga0272441_10003705_pt1 | contig 28731 bp, 15 predicted proteins | sample SSMProp6N_FD_193582 | JGI IMG/M metagenome (GOLD analysis project Ga0272441, IMG submission 193582) | Marine sediment archaeal communities from Little Sippewissett salt marsh, Falmouth, MA, United States - SSM-Prop-6N | ecosystem: Environmental > Aquatic > Marine > Wetlands > Sediment ... | reverse complement strand
CGAGAGTCATCGGACAACCTCCCAGGTTCTTTGGATCGTTCCTGAGAATGTTGCCTCGGTGGCTCTCTTTTTTCTTCCTACTTTCGTTGCCCACCTGTAAACACTACTGCGGAATACGACACACTAGAGGGCGTGGACTGTGGCATCGGCATTGAAGCCGGACTGATGCAACTGCTGGGAAGCGAACGTTGGATTTCCGTTCAAGTCTGCGTACTCAAGCACGCAGACGGGCACGAATCTGTTGGACTCGGACCTGGGTATGTGCTTCCGAAAGAAATCGAAGCCGCAGTGCTCGCAGGCGAACCCTTACGAGTGGCCTTCGAACGTGTTCTCGCGGTGAACGATGCCGATCAACGTGGTGCGGTCTATCACCTCTCCGAAGGTGCGATCGACCGTTTCGATCTCACCATCCAAGCAGTCTCCATGGCGCTTGTCTCTCGACGCTAGCGGAAGGATCGACGCTCGTCCGAGACTGGGGCCCCCATGGATCGTGGCCGCGTCCTCCCCATCCCTCGATGTCAGGTCATCTATGTAATGGACATCTCATGAAGATGCGGACATCTGTCGCTCTCACTTGTTCGGAATGTCTCAACTGCCTCGGACGGTCGTGGGGTCGCGCGTCCATTGCTGACCGTAACATGCATTACAGTGAGGTGATGGAGATGAGGAGAGCACGGGTGTTGCTGGCTGGCATTGCGCTTGTCGTGGTTGTCGGGGGGCTCTCCGGCTGTCTGCTGCTCAATCAGGCTCCCCAAGCAGACTTCGAGGCCCATCCAGCGGTCGGAATGGCGCCTCTGACGGTACAACTCGATGCGGGATCGTCGTTTGACAATGACGGCGCCATCCAAGCGTACGTGTGGACGGTCAGAGAACTGGATGGAACGACTCGTTTCATCAGCAGCGCAGAGAATACGACATACACGTTCTACTTGCCGGGATCGTACGAAGTTGCGCTTGAGGTGAACGATAATCAGGGGCAGGTCTCGGCAGTGAGTCAGTCGATCATTGTTACGGAGGCAGATTCCAGCGCTTCGGATCGCTTGGTCATTGTCTCGTGGGATCTTGATTTCGACGATGAGTTCCACGGTACGTGGGTCCTTACAGGCACGGCGAAGAACGTGTGTGGCAAGCGGATTGCCAGCGCAGCGATTCATGCGCTGTTCCATGACGATGACGATCAAGTCGTCGGAACCGGGATCACGTTTGCCTTCGACTTGGACGCCGATGCGACGTGGACGTTCGCGATTCCGCTGAACAGCGCAACCGCTGTCGAGTCGGTACGCTACGCGGTGCCATCTGTTGCCGCGGCGAACCTGTAGGCAGGAGGAAGCCAAGAGAACCTCGCCTGCCATGTTCCTGAGTGCATGCGCAGCGCCATCGCCTTGTGCTGAGCACGTGCTCTGTTCTCTGTCAGGAAGTGGAAGCGGCCCGCGCAACAGCGCGGGCTGCTTCCTGCTCTGCAATCCAGGTCTAGCAGAAATCGCTGCAGAACTGATGCTATCGTTTGTACTCTACGTACGCCTCGCACTCGTTCAGACTGACAATCTCCTCGTTGCCGTCTGTCAGCACGATACGCAACGGGAGCCTGGCAGCGAATGTTCTGCAATTCGATGTGAATCGCACACTGACATCTCGAATACGCACGGTCACGATCTTCGTCGGCCCGGTTCCGGTGATGTCGGTGGACTGGATTGGAAGGTCCTGTTGTGAAACATTCAGCAGGCAGACATTGCCCGCAGTACTTCCCGCTGCTGGGGTGGAGTCGAACACGCGGACACGCGGCGATCTGGCAGGCGCCATATCATTGGATGGATCGTCCACGGTCAAACGAAGCTTGATCTCTCCAACGCAATCCGTGTATCTCCACACCCTTCTGCAGCACCAGTAGTAGCCCCACCAGTAGTCCCAGCAGATGTATCCGCAGACACTCTCGTAGTGGTCGCTACAGGTTCGTTCGATGAACTGCGCTTCGCAGTTCACGATGCGTGGCGGCGACTTCACGGTAACATCTGTCGGGAGCGGAACGATATCTGTGGTTATCCCGAGGAAATACGCGCAGGACGTAGCCAATGCCGCGAGACTCACGACCAGCAGGAGGCTCAGAACACGCCGAATGTGTTTGTAGGTTCGCATGGTTTCCTCCTCTTGACTACGGTGCTACCGTCACAGAGAACGTGATCAGCCCAAAGGCCAGCCGATATCCGACACTCGCACCGAAGACGATACTCTGCTGTGAGAACGCGATCGGCGTCGCCTGGCCTCCGATGCTCACGCGGGTTGACGCTCGATACGCGCCCTTGCACGTAAGCATCCCAATCATCCCGCCGAGATACACATTGGGATACACCTGGTAGAAGCCCGAGGCAGAAATGAGATTCGCGGACTCTAGAACTGCGGAGATCTCATATCCCGCGTTCTTGACCGCAGGGAACGCATCGGTCATGGGGATCGTGATTGCACCGGTACTGGCGCCAAACCCCACGGTCGCAACAAGGTTTCCCTCCATGAACTGCATCCCTGCCTGCGCTTGCCAGAGTCGCACGTCGTCGAACATCATGAGTCCTGCGCTGGCGACGAAACCTCCGAGTTCAAACGATACAGGCAAGGTACCACCAGCACCGACACGCACCTCAAGCGTCCGCGTCTCAGGTGGCTGCGCGGTGTCGAGCATGTATTGATCCCACACGCGGACCTGAACCGTATATGTTCCTACTCTTGGGAACCCGTGTTCGTAGCGCTGATCCAGTACATCGGTCTGCAGCACATCCGCGATGTTGTCGGAGTCGATATCCCACTCGACGTAGAGCGTTTGGCCCTCGGGATCGGTTGAGTCCGATGCGAGGAGATTAACCGGCTTTCCGGGTTGGATGCGGTCTTCCCCACCAACGGGAACGATGGATGCCTCGATCACCGGTGGCCTGTTCTTCACTGCAACCGTGCGAGACGCTTCTGCCTGAAGTCTCCGTCCGAACGAGTCTGTTCCGGCGATGTGTACCGTGACGTCGAATTCGCCAGGCGTCGAATAGGCATGCGAAACTTGCGTGCCAAAGCTATCGGGCGTTCCATCTCCGAATGTCCACGTGACTTGGCGGTCAGCAAGGGTTGTGTAGTCGAAACCATCGACCGTGGAACCATTGACATCGAACGGAATGCTCTCGTCGGAGAACCAGGTTCTCGACTCGTCGTAGGAGACCACGGCGTTGAGCTGCCCAATCGTCGGCGGCACGACGCCCACGTCCTCGCTTGTTGTCACGGTGTGGAACTGGCTTTCCGTCGTGATCACTTCGATGGTGAGCGTTACATCGTAGGTGCCGGGTTCATCGAACACGTGTGACACGGATTCCCCGGCGGCAGTGCCGCCATCTCCGAACTCCCACTGGTAGCGCACTTCCGAAATCGAGGACTGGGGAATCCCAAGGCTCGAATCTCTGGCAGAGAACGTTGCCGTGCTTCGCGCCTCGAGCTCGCCAACAGGTGTGTGCTCGATACGTGCCATCATTGTGTCGGATGACCCATCGCCGCCCTCGGATACGTTCCCGTTGCGTGTTGAGGCTGAACATGCAGACAAGAGAATCAGCCCAACGGCTAAGAGAAGAACGGTTCCGACGCTACGAGCGGACCATCCGGTATGCGTGGTCTTCATAGCCCTCCTTGCCCCCTCGGCTCGGTGCAGGCACCGAAACCAATGCTCGATGATGGACACCCGAATACACGTCACTCTACAACAAGATGAGGAATACTCCAAGCAATCGTTCTGAATGACGTCGTTACAATAGAGATCGCGGGTTTACAGAGACGATTGCCCGCCCAGCGATGCACCTCAGATGCCCCTAGGGAGGTCCGGGACGCTCCTCAGCTTCGGGAACAAGCGGCGGCCACGCGAAGGGGTGGCCACCGCCGATCCTATCGATCTGAAGAGATTTCTACGATGATACCTCCGACGGTCGGGTCGACCACGAGCTCGTGGAGCGGCTCTCCCATGTGCCGGTTTGGCATCTCGATGTACAGCACGTGTTGGCTGCGGTCATTGAGATTCGTGTCTTTCCAGTTCTCGACGAATTCGACCAACGCCGTCACGAAGAGTGTCGTCTCTTCTGTGACGTCCGGTGCAGTGGACGCGAAGACGATTCGGTGATCAAATACGACGCCCTGTGTCCCAGGATATGCTGGCAAGGGATCGTCTGGATCGTCGAATTGAGTCGTAGCCACATGAAGCGTTGCGCTGCGGAAGGTCTCGCGGGATAGCAGGCCCGCAGCATCGGATGGTGTCATCTCAACCTCGTAGAGGTTGGATGGTTTCACGGTCTCGGTTCCGTCGACGGACGTCGCCCACGGATGAAGTGCGAGCTGCACTTCCGTCAATGCATCGGCCATGACCTGCACATTGTTGGATCTTCCACCCGTGAGTGCCAGCGCGCGACCGTCCCGAACGTAGTAGGCCACGGCATCCACGCGATATCCTGTGCCTTCCGGAACTTGGATATCCATGATGCTCGGCGACTCCCCGAGGGAAGCTGTACGAAGGGTGTCGAAACCCGACTCTGGATGCCAGACGCGGATCCTCACGTAGTCGGCTTTGCTGGGGATGGTCATTGGGCGGATTCCCGTACCCTCGGCATCCGTTCTATGCACAACGATCTGGATGACACCCTGTTCTTGAAGCGAACCGACCCAAGGCTGGACGCACCCCCCCAAGAACAGGACCAGGATAAAGAACATCGCTCTTGAGCAAGACCTCATAATGTGCCTCCTTGACGGCTTCTCCCATTATAGGGGCAACCCGCCATACTGGGAAGGTCTTGGCATACAAGCGGCACTCCTCCGGGTGGCAATCATGCGTTTGGGTGGACAGCAGTTGTGCAAGAATCGACTGCCTGTTCTTAAGGCAGGGCGAGCTGCGGGATGTACTTCGCTCATGTGCATCCTGCCCCGAGTGTGGAGCGGAGCAACTCCCGAATCACGGTACGAAAGGTGCGGAGAAATACGTAGAGCGTTCCGGAAATCCCAGCGGCCGCAACATTGGTTCGACGCAGAGCTTGCAGGACATTCGGTCAAGTCTGAGCTTGCAGTAGATCTAATCGAGGTGGATCGAGGGGCGCCTCACGAAGACAAAGGGGTTGAGCCTTCGAATGCCGCTGAGTCTTGAGAACATCCTTAGCATGTGCGGACGTGCGACACGGAGTATGATGTATTTGAGCTGCATCCTGCCAGTCACGCTGAGTTCCATCTGGCAAACGATGCGGCGCACGGCCTGACCGCGCAACGCTCGCGTTGAGTCAGGCTTGTTAGGATCGAGCGTCGCGTTGAGAGCACAAGGAGGCCTAGATGTCGGGCAACAGACTGCGAGGAGCTATGGGGTTTGCGCTGCTCGTCTTCGCGGTGAGTCTTGGCGTTGTTGGCGGGCAAGAGAAAGTTGATCCTTCACTCAGAACCTTGCTAGGAGCCGCACCTGAGACCACCGAGATGACGTTGCCTTCAGTGAACCTCGGGCCTCCTGCATCTGTGGAAATTCGCGAAGGAAACGCAGGAAGCGTTCCGTTAATCGGGCTTCTCGTCAAGACGCGCAACCGCAGCGATGCGGAATCCCTCCGAGAGCTTACCATACGTGCCAGTACTGGCACAGTCCATAGCATCTGGGCAACGATGGAGGACCTCATTGCTCTTGCGGAGGATATGGACGTTGTCTATGTGGAACCTTCGAGGAAGGTCAACGTGATGGTTGACAAGAGCGTGCCTGCAATCGGTGCTTCCATGCTCCACGCGATCAAGCCCCCCATCAGAGGCGCGGGCGTGGTTTTCGGGGCCGTGGATACGGGGATTGACTATGCGCATTTGGATTTCCGTTACGACGCAGATGGAGATGGGTTTGAAGAATCGAGCCGAATCTTGTCAATCTGGGATCAGACGCTCGGCGGAGTCGCGGGACGACACTACTCGCAGCAAGATGTCGAACGAGATCTGGCGTTGGGCTTGGATTGGAGTGAAGGTCTTGTCCGACATCGTGATCCTGAAGGGCACGGGACACACGTCGCTGGCATCGCTGCGGGAGATGGTTCGAGTTCTCCCTATGGATTGGTTGGCGTGGCTCCAGATGCATGGATCGTCGCGGTCAGGACGAGTTTTCACTCTGCCAACATTCTCTCGGGCATCCAGTATGTTTTTGACATTGCCGAACGAGAAGGTCTCCCCGCTGTGGTGAACTTGAGTCTCGGCGGCCATGACGGGCCGCACGACGGAACCAGCGTTCTTGAGCAGGGTATTGCGGAACTGGCCGACGCCCCAGGCCGTGCGATTGTCGTCTCTGCAGGGAACGAGGCGAACAAGGCAATCCATTGGAGTATGCCGATGTCCGAAGGCTCCGGCGAGTTTCGCGTGATTGCCGGAGATATGGAAACCGAGCTCTGCATGTGGTATCCAGGAGGCGAAGAGATCGAGCTCGTGATCACATCACCTGGAGGAGATGTGGTTCGCGTTCCCTATGCTTCGGTCACAGGAGTGCGGGAGCTCGAGGGTGGAATTCTCTACGTGGATCATGCTTCGGAAGGCAACAGCATCCTCAACGGAGATTGTGAAGTGTACTTGAGGATTGTCGATTCTCTTGAGGATGCGATCTGGACGATTGATGTAACCTCCGATCAAGCTGAGACTGGAAACGTTGATGCATGGATCTACAGTGGAGACGCAACGCTCGATCCGTCAACCAGCAACTGCACCATCGCGGAACCGGGGAACGCACGCAACGTCATCACGGTCGGCGCAACGATCACACGAGCTTGGTGGAGATCGCTTGCTGGCTGGCAGGATTTCCGCTCCGTGTACGAAGTGGGTTGCATCCCGACCTACTCGAGCATGGGACCGACTCGGGACGGGCGCGTGAAACCGGATCTGGTGGCCCCGGGAACTTGGATTGCGGCCGCAAAGTCCGAAGCCACGAGCCTGCGTGATGAGTACATTCACCCAGATGAGACCCACGCGTATGACTCCGGCACAAGTATGTCTGCCGCGCATGTGTCAGGCGCAGTCGCCTTGCTCCTCTCGTTGGATCCGTTGCTCTTCCCGGACGAGATCACAGAGCTGCTCATCTCGACGGCCACCACCGATCCGTCTATAGGAGCCAGTCCTCCCGCGAAATCGGGATGGGGGAAGCTCGACATCTGGGCAGCCGCAAGAGAGGCCGGGTATGTGGATCAAGGTGGGGATGACCCGAATTCGGCATTGGTCCGCGTCGACCTGAGAGATCCACTTGTGAACTCCACTGCAGAGTTTGTCTTCTTCTACCCTATCGAATCGGTGAGAAGTGCCATACTCCGCATCTTTGACATCTCAGGGCGCTTGGCGTTTGAGGCCGACGTGGGAGGGCGTAGCACCTATGTGTGGGATCTCATCTTGCCACGTGGAGAGCCCGCTCCGTCGGGCTTGTACTTCTATCTTCTTGCGACAGACCGAGGCCTATCTCAGGTGGGGAGGATGGTGATCCAGCGTTGATGGCTCAACCGCGTCGTTTGCTGGTGCTGACAACTCTTGTACTCTGCGTATTGGCAATCGCAATCTCCCAGCAGGTCCGCGCAACTGGATCGTTGTTTGAGCTGGGAAGCTCTCCACGTCTCCAAGGGATGGGCGGCGTGGGTCTCGCGCTTGCCTCCGGAGCAGATGCGACCTACTACAACCCCGCGCTTCTCCCGTCGGTGGACAGTTGGCGAGTGAGTTCCTCGTATGCATTGCATTTCGGCGGTGTCTCCTACGGCACGATCGGAATCGCTGGTCCTCACCTCGGTCTTCAGTTCCTCCTGCTGGATTCCGGCCCCATCGTGGGGATGGACGCAGAAACACGCTACAGCACGCAGGGCCTTGTGGGCTCTTTGGGGACTCGTATCATCCCTGGGGTTGCCAGCACAGGCGTACGTCTTCGACTGCTCAGAACAACTGCACCGACACGCAAACTCGGTTGGGCAGTGGATCCATGCCTATCGCTCGAGTTCGGGAGTCTGCGGGCCGGTGTGATTGTTGAAGGGGTTGCCAGTCGTGGATTCGCGACCCGACGCGGAGGGAACGAGCCTTGGGAGCAGTCTGTATCTGTTGGACTCGGCTACACGCTGGATCTCATGGAAGACGCACGCGTTGCTGTCGCTGCGGAGCTGCGAGACGTATTCAGCACAAGCCGTGAAGCTGCGATTGGCGCGGAGGTCCAGATCGACTGGCTTACGGCAAGAGTCGGGGTCGACGGCGTCGGCTTGGCCGTCGGCGCATCGTTCACGGCCCGTGAGATGGAATTCGACTACTGCTGTGTCTTTGGGCGGGCAGGCATGGGAGCCTCGTCCCGCATGCGCCTTGGCATCGATCTTCGATCGGTTTTTCGGAAGCAACAGGAGACTCAAGATTGAACGCACGAACGCGCTGGATTGTGTGGTTGATGGTGTTGACCGTTCCTTTCGCCGGTCTTGGCCAGTCGGCGCGCAACGGGAGGAGTCGGGACGCAGACGATCGGATCGAGCAATCGGAGACAAGCTCCACGCAGCGAGAGACTGCGCCCGTGTCTCGAGACGATCCACAGAGACCAGAAGCCGCCAGGCAACCGGGGAGTTTCTCCATCGACCTGTCGGCAAACAAGGGCTTTGACGTCTCGTACGGATTCGGGAGCACACGTGGTTTCTCCTTCTTGGGCAAAGGGGGCAATGAGCTTCGGATGGACCAATCCCTGACGGTCGCCTTCTCTGCCACTGCACTGGACTCGATTTTCGTGGATGCGAAGCTGGATGACCAGCAGCCCAGCGCCCTACAGCAACTTCGTGTACGGCTCGACACAGCGCGCCTTGATGGCATCCTTGGCGATTTCTCCCTGAAAGGGTTCGGCAGCGGCATTCTCGATCGGCGCGTACTTGGGCTTCAGTTGGCGTACAGCATGGGAGCGGGGGCACAATTGGCCGGCTTCTTCTCAGTGCCGGAAGGCAGGGCCGTGTCGAAGGAATTTGCGGGCACAACGGCAACGGAGACGGTTGAGTTCGCTCGATATCGTGAGAACGATGCATGGATTCCTGCGACCTATCGATTCCACATCGAGGGCTTGGAGGCAATTTCGCTTGAAGAGCCCTTCATCGATGGATTCTCAGAAGTGGAGATCGAGTGGGTCGGAGGGGGCGATGCGGAGAACGCGCTATCCTTGTGGGGGATGCGCGATATTCTGCCTGCACTGGCCCTGTTGCCACCGTCTTCGCTCACGGAGAGCTCGTATGTCGTCCTGCCAGGAACACCTGAGAGACTCGTGTTGCTTGGCGATCCACGGAGTCTTCTTCGCAAGCTCCTGGAACAGGCGATTGAGGCGCACAACGAGAATACCGACACAGATATGGCTGTGTCCTATCCTTTCAGAGAAGGCTCGTCTTCCGAGCTGAGCTTCCTTGAAGCGCTGCTCCAGAGCACGCGCCTCCGCGTAGGGGATCGAGCCTATCGCTTCGAGACGGCTGATCCGCAGCGATACTACATTCTGCATCGGGCCGGCGTTGTAGAGGACACGCTTACGGTTTCCATCAGTAGGGATGGTGTCGCGTATCGCGTCTTGGATGCAGCGGAACTGGAAGCAAGAGAGGTGCAGCTTTTCGCGGAGGAGGGCATCCTGTCAATTACGCTACCGGAAGAGCTCATGACGCTGTCCCGGCCGGCGCTTCGTGTCCGCTTCTCCTATGCCCTTTCCATGGGATTCTCTCTGGGAATGGGAGCCTCAGTGATCCCCGGAAGCGAACGGGTGTACCTCAACGGAACACTGCTGGAAACAGAACTAGACTACGTGATTGATTACGAGTTGGGACTGATCACATTCAGCGATCAGCATGAGGTGCGTGAGTCCGATGTGGTACGCGTGGACTTTGAAGTCTACGGGAGTGGCGGCGGGGATGGGACGGACTATGCAACATATCTTTATGGTGCTCGATTGGAAGCCCCTGCACTTCTCGGAGCAGGCATCTCGCTGGGGGCGGCTCGATCTGTTCAAGACATGGGCTCTGTCGAGGATCCAAGCAAAATCCCCACAATGCCGAACGACCACGAAGTGATCTGGGCTGACTACGTGGTTGAGCTGGACTCGACGACCTTGAGCATCGAGACAGGCTACGCGATCGATGAGGCACCCTTTGACGTCAACCAGAAACCACATCAGCCGAATCAGATCAACGCGCTGACGTCTACCAACCCTGGGATGGTCCTGTTCGGGCACAACGCAGGACTTACGTCCTATGATGGAGTGCTTTGGCGATCGTATGGAGCAATCTCCCATCTGCCCAGCACACGGATCCATGCCCTCGCAGCAGTCCCAAATGAAGATCTGCTCCTGATTGGAACGGATCAGGGGCTTTCCGTCGTTCGCCTTGAAGGCCCGAATCCACTCGAGTTTGCCGGCAACTGGTCCACGCTTCGAGCGGCCAGTGGTTTGCCTGGCAACGATGTGCGAGAGATTCTTGTCAGAAGCGACCAGACGGTTTGGATCTCCACAACGGAAGGTATCGCGTCGATCCCGCTGCAGGAACTGGATTCGATCGGTGGATGGCAGCAGCACGAACAGGACTTGGGGTTGAGCACGTACGACACCGTGACGGTCTTGCGCGAAGGTCCATCTTCTATCGCAATCGGCACAAGCAAGGGCGTGTACATCCTGGATGACCGTGAGGATCGCGCAGCGCTTCTCGAGGGGACGCGCGGGCAGTTTGTGCACGACCTGCTCATGCTTCCGGATGGAAAGCTTGTGATCGCTTCGGATCGAGGCCTGCAACAGATCGACCTCAGGTCCCAGAGATCCTGGATACACGAAGGGGAAGCGGTCTACTGCGTCGCTTGGGATGGGGAAGAGCTTTTGTATGGAACATCCCATGGGCTGTACGTTTCTGGAGCGCGAGTTCCGGAGCTTGAGGGGACCGCAATCACGGCGCTACGTGTCTTGGCGGATTCAACGCTATGGGTGGGCACGAAGGCGGACATCGATTCAGGGCTTGTGGTCTGGTCTCAGGATACAGAACCACGATCGTTTCGCCCTGAAGTGACCAAGATTCCTGCGGAGGACCCACACAACTACCAGGATGTTCCGCGCTCCGAATTGAGAGAAGAGGGATTCAATCTGACCGGTTCGGTCTCGCAGTGGACTGACGCCTATCGACTCGATGTGGATGCATACTACATCCAAGGAGGGTTCCGCCGGATTGGCAGTATCACGCGATCTGACAAGAGTGGGTGGGACATTGCCCTAGAGACCTCGCTCTGGGAAGACGCAGTGGTTGAGCTACGCCATCGATTTTCGATTCTTGGTCAGGCGCGTGGAGCGCTCACAACATCCTGGAATTCCGCAGAGCTTTCCTGGGAGAACGCACGCGTCACCCTGCTTTGGGAGGGTAGAGATCACGATCATCGAGTCCGAGGCTACGAAGACTTCACACTGACAGCTGCTGCTGCTGTCGATCGATGGAGTCTGTGGAATGATGCATTGACCCTTGACGGTTTCTGGGAGTATGAGCAGGAGAAAGGCGAACACGAACGGCGCGCATCCACTGCGCAGTCTGCAGTGATTGAAGCACGTTGGAATGCGTGGGAGGCCGTGGATCTGCACGGTTCGTGGAGCACGGACCGGAGGCTCCTCGGCGGGGAGCGACGGGAGCAGGTGTCGACGCTCTCTTTGGACAGTGGGTGGGCCTTCGCGCTGACTTGGTTGGACATCGAAACGGCCTACGCACTGGTTCGAACGGCCTCTGCGTTGGGGCGGGAAGTTGATTGGGATCATGAAGGCGGTGTCACGCTCTCTTTCCCAAGTGCCTCCGGAAGGGATTGGCAACTTACAGCGAGTGGTTTGGAAGTTCTGCTGGATCTGTCGAATCATGTCGAGCATGCCGTGATTGCCAACGCAGACTTCTCCCTGGGGGTGTGGGACATTGACGCCCGCGCGAAACACACGGTGACCGATCCTGGAACCAGCAGAGTGGACACAAACGACTCGGTCCGTGTGCTTGTCGAGGTAGATGCCGAGGACACCGCCCGGCTCTCCGTTTCCGGCACGGCAAGCAGACGAGTGCTCGAAGTGGGGAACAGAACTCGAAACACGGGAAGTGTGGATCTCATTGCAACCCTGAAGTGGCGGGACCTACCGGAAGGAGTTCAGGATCGAACGACCTTCCGCTGGAAAGCCTCGTACGCTGAGCAGGCCCTCAAGAACGGTCGAATCGAACTGGGGAACAGCCTGGACCTGGACTTATCTTCTTCCGCTCGTGTTTTTCTCAGTCGTCTGGCAGGGCAGCGCATCGCGAGTGATCTCGATTTCCAGCTCGAATCGGTGAGTACGCTGGAGCACGTGGTGCGTGGGGGGATCTTCAAGGACATCTCCCTCAAGAGCGGCTTCGATCTGGTGGTTCAGGGATCATCAAACTGGACGGTGAGCATCGGCCTGAGCGGAGTCGTAGGGCAGGAAGCGAAGGGGACTTGGTTTCACGCTCTCCTTGTCCAGGTCAACCTGGATATCCCATTCAACTACGCGGAGAGCTATTAGTGAAGCGCGCGCGTGGCCGTATCGGCCACGCGCGGAGTTCGATCGAATCGAGATCTTTCGCCGACGCGTCAGCGACTAGCGCACTACAAGCAGACGGAAGACCTTCGAAGTCACCACCTGGTGGCTTGCCTCGTCGACTGCTTGAAGTCGTGCGAAGTAGAGGCCAGCTGCCACAGGTTCTCCCTTCGTGGTCTTGAGATCCCAGAGAACCTCTGTTGCCGAAGCTGTCACGGGCACGTGGAACACCGGCTCACCCGCCAGGTCATAGACCCAAAGGGTGATGCTGCTCACGCCCGCTGAGCGCAGGATACGGAAAGTGACAGACGATGAAACAGGGTTCGGGAACGCAGACAGTCCGAGTCTTTGCACATCGGGCGTCCCAGGCGCTGCAGCACCTGGCTTTGGGGGCAGATCCAGGCCCTGCACTTGGCCGCAATCGCAAGGCTCGCCATCCACAGACCTGTGCTCCCATGGCAATACGAGAAGGACGTCTTCCGCGTACGTCCGCACCCAGTAGCCGTTGCAGGGATCGATCGCTGAACTGGCTCCGTAGGCATCTGCAAGCGGATCGTAGCAGAAGATGAACGCATCGATCCGCTCGCGCGCCGCGGAATCGCTGACGGACCGAAGCCTACCGCCAACGTTCACCAAGACATGTTCCCATGCGATGGGGAACGGACTACTGATCAAGTGCCAGCCGGGGCGCTCAAGGATCAGGTGCACATCCTCTTGGACTTCCCGGCCCACAAATGAGATGGCAGCATCCTGGGTGAAGCGTACCCAAACGCCTTCTACAGGGGAGAGTGCGTCGGCGGCAACGAAGGCACCATCGAATGCAAGGGCCGGAAGCGCTGACACAGATGAGTCCAATATCGCAGTTGCCGAAGGATCAATCGGCTGTGCAGCAAGCGAAATCAGATGTCTCCCTGCGGAATACTGACACGCAAAAGAGTCCGTACAGACCACCGCATGGATCGTTACTTGGTCGACACTCCAAGCGCCCGTCGCATCAGATACAATGATCGAGAGGACGTAGTCTCCCGGAACGTCGGGAACGAAACTTGGGAACGGCGAATCGAATCCATCTGTGGTGAACAAGACACTGCTTCCCTCAGGATGGCTCAAGACGGGCTGCCCATTCTCGTAGTGAGATGCGGTAAAGGACCATTGGAAGAAGAGGTCGGAGAAAACACGCGGCACGCCCGTGTAGGCACTGCTGATTCTCTCCGCGCCACTTGGACCATCCGGATCATAGGAGTGAGAGGCATCGAGGTGGACGGTTTCCCCGACGCACACGACTTGATCTTTCCCCGCACTGGCAATCGGCGTAAGGTTCCCGCCCGCGCTGCCGCCGCTCGGGGGGAGCGGGCTTTCCGTGGCTACGGAAGCGGTTAATGGATCTCCTGGGTTCTCGGCCCAATCCGCCGTTGCAACGTTGGTGCGATCTCCGAATAGCTGCACGACGGCGGCAAGCGTCAAGGATGCGGACGCTGATGCATCCAGGGTCCCGACGGTCCATACACCCGTCTCCGGAAGATAGGTTCCCTGGGTGACATCGTGAGACGAATAGACATAGCCGTCCGGGAGCAAATCTGCGACCTCGACCTCAGACGCGGAGACCGGGCCGATATTTGAGATCTCCACAGTGAATCTAACGACATAGTTGGTTCGAGCGATCGGCCGATCGACGGTCTTTGAGAGCACCGGTTCCGGATACACGGGCATTGTCGTCGCAGAAGCGGTCAGTGGCTCTTCCGGATTCTCAGCCCAATTCGCGATCGCGACATTGACACGGTCTCCCGTGACCAGCACAGTAACGGTGAGCGTCATTGAAGCGACGGAAGCAGGAGCCAGTATTCCGACATCCCATTGCCCCGTATCGTTGGCGTAGCTTCCTTGCGTGACTGTATGAGATGTGTAAGCGTAGCCGGCAGGAACCACATCCGTAATCCTGAGCTCTGACGCCGCAACCTCTCCCTCATTGGCGACCGTAATCGTGAACGTCACAAGATCGCCGATTTCCGGAGCATCATGATCCACGGTCTTCGCAAGCTGGACGTTCGGATATCTGGGAGCTGTTGTTGCGGAATCTGTACGCGGATCTCCCGTGTTTTCTTCCCAATCGACACGGGCGACATTGGTGTGCTCGCCGCTTGCCAGTACCGTGGCGACGATCTGCAGCGAGGCCTCCAGAGATCCGGCAAGCGCTCCAACCTGCCAAGCTCCTGTGTCGGGCATGTAGGTGCCTTGCGTCGTCGTGTGCGAAACATAAGCATAGCCACTGGGGAGCAGATCTTGGACTTGTACGCCAGAAGCTGCGCCGCCGCCGCTGTTGGTCACTGTTACCGTGAACGTCACATCGTCACCGATGTCGGGTGTAGGTGTATCCACCGTCTTCTCGATCCCCAGATCAGGGATGAGTTCCGTGTTGACAAACGTGATCTCACGATGCTCATCAGCGGACAGCACCACGGTAACCTCATTGGTTCGCTCTCCGTCAACCGTGCACGCATAGCCATCTTTCGGCGTTTCCGTCACTGTGTATTCGCCAGGCGGAAGGGACCCCATCCCATACCTGCCTCCCGAGGCAGGGATGGAGAACGCGCCGTGCGGGCCATTGAACAGCCACGCGTCTGCGGGTGGTTCGCCTGACACTTCCTTAATCACCGTGATCTCAGCAGGTTGTGTCGCAAGGGCACACTTCGTACAGAACACCGAAACCAGCTGGTCGGTGCTCTCGACAATTGCAACCCAACCTGGCGGGCTGAACGGTGGGGCCTCAGTCCCCGGCTGTGGCCATACAAGCGTATCGCGAAGCCAAGCCGTCGCTTCTCCCGCGGCGCCAAGGAACTCTGCATCGATGTGGTCCTGATCAGGTGTCATGGAGAGCTGCGCAAGGGCGTAGTCGCGGGCACAGACTGCATCTTCTCGGGCAATGTTAATGAAGTGACAACTGGTGCCTTCGTAGCCACAAGAAGCTTCGTCGCACGAGCACGTGTTGGGGTCTCCATCTGTGAACAGGTTCAAGATCTGCTCAACTTGAGGATCGAAATGCGGCGACGACGACAACGAATCGGCCGCGAGACAGAACCCGCAAGAGATGCAGGTGGGGCCAATCATCTGTGGAATGCCGCGGATGACGTCTGCCAAGTCGCCTGCATTCGTCTCGGTGACAACCGTTGGGCCCAGCTCGATGCGGGCAAACGCAGAGAACTGAATCACCGTGAGTTCTACGGAACCGTCCAGCCTGATACAAGACGGATCCTCGATAGCTTCCGCCAGCGCCTCACGGATTGTTGTCCAGTCCTGCGCACTAATGCTTTCGGAGCCGTCGAGGATAAACGCCAACTGCGTTGTGACGGCGGCATTTGCGCACGGCACCGCAGCAACGACGCCGAGCAGAAGCATCAAGACAATGACAAGAAACCTGGACACCTTGCGTCCAGATACACAACTGAAAGCACCCATCCTCACTACCCGTTCCTTCCCAGGAGCCTCTTGTCCCAGTTTGAGACCCAAGCCAAATCAACCCCTACTCTCCGAGACGCTTGGCGACCTGCAACGTGCCAAGACCCGGATCGGTCGCATCCCGATGCTCCTGTCAGACTGGATCGACCTACTCTAGCACGCAAGCGAGCCTTCGGGCAAAGGGCAGGCCCTTGACCGATCTCACAGCTCGCCTGGGAGCAGTTTGAAGCTGACCACCATGCTCGTACCATAGCTTTCCACCCATCGAGAGAGTCCACCCGCGAGCCCACAAGCCTCCTCAATGCCACTAACAATCAGCTGTTCCAGCGCAGAGTAGACGGTGGAGCCATCTGCATCGTAGAGCATGATGCTCACGCGCGGCGGCAGATACTCAATCCAGCTTGCCAATTCGGGCAAGGGGATGTTCGTCGCTCCGATCAAGTGGCCTTTCGCGTATTCCGCCGGCTCACGAAGGTCAATGAGCACGTAGTAGCGGGCCATGAAGTCGCTGGGTTCAACCTGACACAGGGGATCCTCCTCGACGGTTCCCTTGATGAACAGAACCAGCTCAGGCGTTTCCGGGTCATCGGAATAGACACGAATCGCTCGGCTCACAACTTGCCCACCATATCCTTTGGTGCGGAACGTGAGCTTGAGCAGTGTGCTCTCCCCTGGCGCAAGCGCTTCGCTGTCCAAGCGTGCCACCGTGCAACCGCATCCTGTATGGATGTTGTCGATTGTCAATACCTCATCCCCGCGGTTTTCTAGCGTGAATGTGAGCTCAACAGACTCACCCTCAATGACGACGCCGAAGCTGGCTTCTGTTTCTTCTGCCCAAATCTGCGGAGCCGCAGTGACTGAAAGAGGCACCATGGCAAGCCCGAGAAGGAGCAATCCGCCAATCATCCGTTTCATTCGCTTCCCACCCTCCTGCACGATCCAGTTTCGTTCTAACAGCCGCAGTATACGGCAAGGACATGGCCTGCGTCCGCACATAGGGCACATGAAACGGAACCACGTGTCCACCGATTCGTGGAGGATTCGCGAGCGGCGAGGGACGGGCAAACGACGTTTGCCCGAAGACGACGACACCCCCAAGCGCTGGCAGCTGAGTCCGCGTTCCCGGCAGATCGCGCATCCACTGTGAGCCCTCGCGGGCGCAAAGACCGTCCTCCCTAAGCGGGTGTTCGTTACGGACGTAGCGTAGATCACAGACAGATGTCGCGCGTAGCAGTGACCATCCCGGCCGTGACGCCGCGGCTGCTGCCGTAGGATCAACCGTGAATTCAAACAGGAGTCGGCAGACGCTGCGGGGTGTGCACAAGGCGTGCCACCGAACTTCGATCCAGAAGGGAGTAGCGTTCTGCTGCGGGTCGGCCGCAGCATCATGCAGAAGGACAGTGATCGGGCGGATCCCATACATGGTGGAAGCGGGCAAGAATGCTCGGAAGTGAGGGAGGTATGCGCATGGCCTGGAAGAGACGAACATCGCCGGCCTTTGCAGCCTTGATCCTGGGCATCGCATGCATCATTGGATCGATGTCCTTGATCGCTGCAGGCCAAGTGGGCGAGACGTTGATGGAGGAGGATTTCGAAGCGTACCGGTCGTGGCCGGAAGATCCGCGAACCGGGGACCCGAAAATCCCAGAAATCCCGGATTGCACGGGATACCCTGATGAGGACGCAGCCATTGCTGAGGGATGGCGATTCGACATCGATTTCACGTATGTCGGTTTGTGCGATACGTACACCGAACCGTCAAGCTGGCGGCTCATCGATGAGTGTGAGTTGTACGGCATGCTCCTGAGCGACCCAACGCTGTTTCCCTTTGCCTCGACGATTCAAGCGGCGTATGTAGGCTTCGTCGATCCGAATACCGGCACGTGCAACTATGACGGGGACGACGCCTACATCATCAGCAGCAAGCTAAAATCTCCAGCGAAAGCGGTCGATCCTGAATACAACTACGTGGACGTCTCCTTCAGCTACTGGCGGCAGGTCGAGTCCTACGGGAGCATCCCAGAGGAACTGGACGATTTCGGAGTCCCCGATTGGGAAGACAGGAACTACGATCAGACCTGGGTGAGCGTTGTGTTCTCCGAAGATCGCGAGATCGATCCATGCGAAACGCTCTGGTCGGAAGTGACGATCTGGTACAAGGACAGTGGCTGGCCGTCTCTGGAAAGCTGGATCCAAGCGGGGCCGATCAGTGTCGAGAAGCCTGCATGGGCGAACTATGCATGGCTCGAGTTCCATTTCGAGGTTGTCGACAACTTCAACAACGACTACGTGGGATGGTTCGTCGACAATGTCCGCCTGGACAGTGTCGTCTACCCGACGGAAATCTGCTGGGAAGAAGATACACCTACAACGCTGAAACAAGGCGTAGTTGGAGACTCGTACTTCGTGGACTTCAAGGGTTACTTGAAAGAGTACTATGGGCAGGAGATCCGTTTCTTCCTCGCCCGAGAGGGCGTCAGCGGCTGCGACTGCGGCTTCGGGGATTGCCAGAAGCTCAGCCCGCGCGAGCCCTCACCGTTGCCGGATCGATTGACCCTCTCCGCGAATGGTGTGCTGTCCGGCGAGGTCACGGAGGAGATGGTCGGTGCCTACACATTCTGGGTGCTGGTCGAGGGAACAGGTGTCCGCGGAGAGAACTGCGCCTGCCACGAATTCTACCTGAACATCCGAACGGATGGCGCGAGCACAGATGCGATCTTCCAGTCGGAGTTTGGCGCGACCACAACAGAGTGGTATCGCTGCAACGAAGGGGAATGCGAGCCCGCCAATCTGTGGAAAGAGACAGGGAGCGTGTCGGGTGTAGAGATTCCGAATCCTGATGGAGCCATGGAGTCTCGATTCGCGGCCTACTTCGGCAACCTCTACGCCGACGGCGCGCACTACGACACCGGAGAGCGCGTCACGGGTTGCTACTGCATCGATCTGACGCCCTACCTCTGCTGCAATGAAACGATTGGCACCGAGGTTGAGCTCGGTTTCAAACAGTGGCGTGAAGTGGAAGATTATCCTGAAGGCTCGTACGACAGAACCTGGGTTGAACTGAGCACGGATGGGGAGCACTGGGTCCCCGTCGAGTCGATGGACTGGGATTCTTCCGATCCTTCGCCTCAAGCGTGGGAGTGGATCCAGCTACGAACCGGGGTCACGATCACCGAGGACAAGCGGCTCTTGCTCCGCTTCTGCTTTGACTCGATCGACGGGTTCGACAATCAACATGTGGGGTGGGTGGTCGATGAAGTCACCGTTTGGCTCAATCCGCCTTCCTTTGAGCTTGACAACTGCCCGCTGCCCTCGGGCTACGTGAGCGAACCCTACAACGTTGCCTTGCAGTATGCCGGGGGCATTCCGGTAAGCAGCGGGGCCCGCGTGGATGGCTTGCCGTCCGGGTTGGCGTGCGATGGCAAGCGGATCTCGGGACTACCGCGGGAAGAAGGGACGTTCCGTCTGACCCTAACGGTTCCCGGCGCACCTGCCGAATCGTGCGATTTGGTGATCCACGCACAACGCTGCTTCTTCATCGAGGACTTCGAAGGTGAGTGGTCGTGGGTGCCTTCCGGACGCATGTGGCAACAGGTCAGCGCCGAGGATTTCCCCGACGCGCAACCTCCGTGTGGCATCCATGACATCGGAGTTGGGTTGGGGAACCTTGTGGCCTACTTCGGGCAAGTTCCTCAAGCCAACTACTACACCGGGCAGCGCGAAGAAGCCTTCCTGACCTATCCGGAGGCCCTGGCAGTGGAGCCGGGAGATTACATCAGTCTGTCCTTTGACTCTTGCCGCCAGGTCGAGCCGAAGCCTTCAGGAGGGTTTGACCAAACACGAGTCGAAGTGTGTTTCGGGGACGCGCGTTCCACGGAACCTGATGAAACCGCGTGGGAGCTTGTGTGGTACAAGGACTCGGCCGATCCGAGCTCGATCGGATGGACACGAGAGGAAGCGAACAACGGCGTTCCTTTCGAGGTTCCCATGGGCAAGGACAAGATGTGGGTCCGGCTTGCCTTTGACACCTACGACAAGTGGTACAACCGCTACTTCGGTTGGATGGTAGACAACCTCTGGATCTGCTATGCAGAAGAAGGCGGGCGGCTACAGCCGATGAGTGGAGATGCTGCGAGCGCGGGAAACCGAGATGGCGAGCAGCCCGGAATTGCTGTCATGAACTTCCCGAACCCAGTTACGGATGTGCATACAACGACATTTACGGTCCGCGGCGAAGGTGTGGAGGCCATCCGGATCCAGATCTTCGACCAGAACGAGACGCTGGTGTTTGAGCAGCAAGTGACAGGTCAGGAGCTGGAGTGGCATACCGACAACAAGTACGGTGAGTATCTGGCCAACGGAACCTACTACTACCGAGCGTACGCTTTCGTCGATGGAGATTGGATTGCAACGCAGTTCGAGAAGGTTGTGATTCTGCGCTAAGCAGCGACACGACCGTAGGACAGGAAGCGCAAGGCCCCGGTGCACTCCACGCACCGGGGCCTTCTTGTTGCTGCATGCAGCATCTTGGCGGCTACAGACGATGTGCGCTTCCTGCCCCGCCTCCCTTTCATCGCACCTGGCGTCTGCGCGCGGCTGGAGGCCGCGTTCCCGGGTTCGCGCGATCTTCGACGGCGTTCCGCACTTCCTGCCCCGGGGACCAACCACGTTTCCCCGGTTGTAATACGGGTTACAGACATTGGTTCCCCCGAAACGGTATAGTGGGCCAGTTTGCGAGGGCCACCCTCCCATCGTCGCAAGAACGCGTGTCAAGCGATGCGCTTCGAAGCTCAACCGAGCGGCGGCGAAACGGCGGAACCCCAGCGAACGACACCGGGCAAAGACGAAGCTGTCGATGGAAAGGACCGAGTATGGGAGATGCTGGTAGATGCGTGGGGGCCCTTGGGCTGCTTCGAAGGACTTGCGACCTGTACCGGTACGAAGGGGTTCGGCAGTGGTGTTCCGTGCAAAGGAGAACCACGAACGAAAACGAAGGAAAGAAACCAAGGAGGTTGCGTATGGACTGGAAACGGAAACGTTGGCCAGCGTTCGTAACGCTGATTGTGGGGATGGCGTTCGTGATCGGATCGTTCTCCCTTGCAACGATGGGGCAACTCTCCCTCATCGACGACGACTTCGAGGCGTACAGACACTGGCCAGGTGAACCGCCTGAAGTTCCGGATTGTACAGGTTACCCGAATCAGGAAGCTGCGGAGACGGAAGGCTGGATCTTCGGTGTGCCTTGGAAGCTGGTGGATGAGTGCGAACTCTACGGAATGTTGCTAGACTACCCGTCTCTCTTCCCGTTCGCCACGACGATCCAAGCTGCTTACGTCGGATTCGTGGATCCAAATACAGGAACCGCCAGTTACGATGGGATTGAGGTCAGCGACCCCGTGCTCTGGACTCCGTTCTTGGAACTGGATGTGGAGTGCCAGTTCATCCAGGCATCGTTTGACTACTGGCGCCAAGTCGAGTTCTACGGGGACCTCCCCGAACTCGATGAGGATCAAGTCGAACCGGATGAGGGCGACAAGAACTTCGATCAAACCTGGGTCGTCGTCACCTTCTACTCCGAACAGACCGAAAGCGCAGTGGTTGGAGAACCTGTCACGATTTGGTACAAGGACAGCGCGTGGCCGTCTTTGGCGGAGTGGATCTCGGCAGGACCGTTCAGCGTTCCGATTGACCCGCAGACCGCGAGCTACGTGCGCATGTCGTTTCACTTCGAAGCCGTAGACAACTACGAGAATGAGTACGTTGGCTGGTTTGTCGACAACGTGGATCTGAGCTGCTACGACAATCCGCCCCAGATTTGCTGGGACGATGATACACCGCTCAATCTGAAACAGGGCGAAGTTGGAGAGAAGAACGGCGAGTCGTGGGATCCGTACGAAGTGAATTTCAGAGACTACATGACGGAGTATGGCAGCGATCGCGAAATCCGCTTCTTCCTTGCCAAGGAAGGTTCGGGAGGCTGCGACTGCGGTTTCGGCGATTGCGTGAAACTGACGGATCGAGATCCCTATCCGTTGCCCGAACGCATGACGCTGACTGCAGATGGCATGCTCTACGCGAGCACGTTGACGGAAGACATGATCGGCAACTACACCTTCTGGGTAATGGTGGAAGGCGAAGGCGACCGCGGCAACAACTGCGCGTGCCACGAGTTCCACCTGGCCATCCGCTCTGCCGATGAAACCGGGTACAATGAAAACTTCCCGTCGGCTCAGGACGAGTGGGATCTCTGCGGACCTGGAACGCCTCCGGATGAGAACCTGTGGGCCGAAGTGACGGCCGTGTATCCGGAAACGACGCCGTTTACGGTGCTTCCGGACGCGGAGTATGGCACCGTCGCCTACTTCGGTTTCCCGGAGGAGAATCCGCCGGAGAACAACGCCATTGGCGGAACCTACAGCAATGGCGAACGGGTCAAGGGCTGCTACTGTGTCGACTTGGTGGCCGAGGGCACGTTCTGTTGCCTTGAGAGCTACGAAGGCTACGAAGTCGAGATCGCCTTCAAGCACTTCCGACAGGTCGAGTACTACATGGGCGGCGCCTACGACAAGACCTACGTACAGGTTTGCACGGACACGCGCGACGTCGTGGACGACGAAGACCTAAAGTGGGAGACCGTTGCTTCCCTCTCCTGGGATTCCCGCGATGCCTCGACGCTCGTGTGGAAATGGGAGCAGGAGCGCACGGGCATCTACATTCCGGTGATCGACCACGAGGAGAACCCGGACGATGTCCACCGGTTGCGCGTACGGTTCTGTTTCGACTCGATTGACGGCTACGGCAACGAGTACTTCGGTTGGGCCGTGGATGAAGTACGGGTCTGGTTGCGCGAAGCGACCTTCGAGATCACGGCTTGTCCGCTGCCTGCCGGGTACGTCGGCGAGCCCTACAGTCACGAGTTGACGTACACGGGCGGATCCGCCGGCAACCGCATGTACGCCGAGGGACTCCCTGAAGGTCTCGAGGTTGTCAAAGAGGGGGACGCCTACTACATCAAGGGCACGCCCCGAAGGACCGGGGTCTACGAGGTCACGCTCGGTATGGAAGAGTACGGTACCAGGATCTGCACGCTGGAGATTCTCGAGCAACGGTGCTTCTTCCACGAGGACTTCGAAGACGATCCGATTTGGATCTGGGGTGCCATGTGGCGGCGTGTCGGTCCGGATGGCGAAGCCTTCAACGAAGAGGAGCCTTGCCCGATCGACGAGCTGGAGCCGGATCTTGCCAGCAATCATGTTGCGGCCTACAACTACAACCCCGATGGCGGAACGACGAACTACTGGACCAATCCTCCTGCACGCACAACGGGCCTGTTGTCGCTCATTGACGAGCCCGCTGGATTGGACGTTGTCGGTGCTCAGTACATCGAGCTCACGTTCGATTCGTGCCGCGAGGTCGAGCAGTTCTCCGCAGGCTACGATCAGACCAAGGTGCAGGTGCGCTTCGATACGGCGACGACCTGGCATACGGTCTGGTACAAAGACTCCGCGGACACGAACTCCACGGAATGGGAGCGCGAGGAAGCCAACCACGGCATTCCGTTCGAGGTGCCTGAAAACGCCAAGAAGATGTGGGTGCGCTTCGTGTTCGACTCGGTGGACAAGTGGTACAACAGCTACTTCGGTTGGATGATCGACAACATCCAGATCTGCTTCGCAGACGAGGGTGGACCGATCGCAGACGAGGAATCGTACTACGGTCCGAGTAGCATGGGCATCCGCCGCGATACGGGTGGATTGTCTGTGACGAACTTCCCGAACCCGGTGGAGGATGTCCACACGACGACATTCACCGTCCGTGGCGAGGGCGTGGAAGCAATCCGTATCCAGATCTTCGACCAAAACGAGACGCTGGTCTTTGAGCAGCAGATTGAAGGTCAAGAGCTGGAGTGGCATACCGACAACAACTACGGCGAGTATCTTGCCAACGGAACCTACTTCTATCGAGCCTACGCATTGGTCGATGGGGACTGGATTCCGACGCAGTTCCAGAAGGTCGTGATTCTGCGATAAGCAGAGGCAAGATAGCACAATAGAAACGGCAGGGCCCCGAACGCGAGAGCGTTCGGGGCCCTTTCTCTTTTGCTGTCAACCGATTGGATCGATGGGTGACCACCCAAGTGTGATGCACATCACGGTTGACTTGGCCGCGCGGGATCTGTATATTGGTTGTCAATTCGGGCAAGACTCGGGTTGAAGATGTGAGAATGGGGGGTCATCCAAGCACATGACGACCATCATCTGGGGGGAGGTGAGGCCTAACCGGTCGGACTGGATCACCAGCCTTTGAAATCTCTAGGTACATGAAGGTGTTTGTGGTAAGGAGGTAAACCGCATGAATCGGAAACGAAGGTGGCCAGTCGCCTTAGCGCTGGTTTTGGGCCTTGCGATGGTTGCAGCAATGCCCTTGATCACGGCTGGTCAGGTATCAATCTCGCTATTGGTAGAGGATTTTGAGCCCTACCGCACGTATCCAATCGATCCTGGGACGGGTTTGCCGAACGTCCCGGAAACGCCTGATTGCACAGGCTATCCGGACCAACCAGCCGCGGTTCTTGCTGGTTGGGAATTTGACGCGGCTGACGCATTCCCGTGGACGCTCGTCGACGAGTGTCAACTCTGGGGAATGGCGACGGACTACCCGAACCTGTTCCCGTTTGCGTCTACGATCCAAGCTGCATACTGCGGCTACGTGAACCCGAACACCGGGACGGCAAGCTATGAGGGCATCGACACCGAAGACCCGGTGCTTCGTTCCCCCAAGGTTGAAATTGATGATGAATGTCTGCTTGTTGAGGCCTCGTGGTGGTACTTCCGAGAGGTGGAATTCTACCCAGACGGCAACTTCGATCAGACGTGGGTTGTTATGTCGTTCTTCGAAACACAGACGTCTCCTGCAGCACTTGAGAAGACGATCTGGTATCGAGACAGCACGGACGCCTCCGCTGCGGATTGGCTGTTCTCTGGGTATTTCACGGAAGCTAGGCCGCAGACCGCGAGCTATGTGCAGCTTTCGTTCCATTTCGAAGCTGTTGACGATTATGGCAATGACTATGCAGGCTGGTTCATCGACGACGTTGAGCTGAACTGCTTCGATGGCGTCCAGCAGATTTGCTGGGAAGAGAACACGCCGACGATCCTGCCGCAGGGCTACATCAATGAAGGCGAGAACGAAGCCAAGTACGAGTTCGACTTTGCGGGCTACGTGACGCCGGACAACCTGGAAACGCTGCGTTTCTATCTGGCAGCACCGACCGAGGAAGACAGCTGCGACTGTGGCTACGGCGACTGCCGCAAGCTGACGGATCGCGATGTCTATCCGTTGCCGGAGCGCTTGACGCTGTCTCCTGAGGGTCTGCTGTACGGTACGATTACGCCGGAGATGCAGGGGAACTACACGTTCTGGGTGATGGCCGAAACCGCGGGCTTGCGAGATGGCAACTGCGCTTGCTACGAGTTCCACCTCGTCATCCGCTCGGCAGCAGGTCAGTCAGGTGCAGTCTACGAATACGCGGGACCGGACCAAACGTTCACGTTGTGCGGCGAGACGGCGAACCCGGACTACAACCTCTGGAACGAAACGGATCTTGTTGCAGGGACCTGTATTCCGGATCCAGACGGTGGCGATGCAGCGACCTACGGCATCTACTTCGGACTGCCTGCAGAGTGCGACTATGACACCGGCAAGCGTGTCAAGGGGTGCTACTGCATCGATCTGAGTTCCGCTGTCTACGGCTACGCTGGCTCTGAAATCGAACTTGGGTTCAAGCACTGGCGAGACGTGGAGTCCTATCTTGACGGCTCTTACGACAAGACCTACGTCGAGATCAGCACCGACGGGGACCTGTGGGTGCCCGTACCGGGTCTGTCCTGGGATTCGACGAATCCTTGCCAACCGCTCTGGCTGTGGGAGCAGCTTGACACAGGCATTCTCGTCACTGCAGACGAGATTCTGTTGCTGCGCTTCTGCTTCGATTCCGTGGACGGATTCAACAACGAATTCGTTGGATGGATCATCACGGAGCTGATGGTTTGGCTGAACGAGCCTACGCTGGAACTGGACAACTGCCCACTTCCTGGTGGCTTTGTCAGCGAGCCGTACGAGTACCAGATTGTGTACGCCGGAGGTACGCCGGTTACGAATGGCGGCCTGACGGTGACCGGTCTTCCGGAAGGGCTCGAACTCGTGGGCGGAAAGATTGTTGGCGAACCGCGCCGCTCTGGCACGTTCCCGCTGACGATCGACGTTCCGAACGTGGATACGGAACAGTGCGATCTTGTGATTGAAGAGCAGCGCTGTTTCTTCTACGAGAACTTCGAGGACGATCCGATTTGGGTTTGGACGGGATTGTGGTGGCGCGTAGGTCCGAATGCAGGAACCTTTGACGCGACACCGCCTTGCGACATTACGCAACTTCCGCCGGATCTCCTCGACAACCACGTGGCTGCGTACAACTACAACAACAACGCGGACACCGACTACGACACCGGAGACCGAACGACAGGTCTGTTGTCGTTGCTCGATCTACCTGCAGGATTGGACGTGAGCGGTGTTCCGTACATCGACATCACCTTCGACTCCTGTCGCGAAGTTGAGCAGTTCTCGGCGGGCTACGATCAGACCAAGGTGCAGGTACGTTTCGATACCTCGCCAGCTTGGTACACGGTCTGGTATAAGGACTCGTCCTACGCCAATGGCGGTTGGGTGACCGAACGGGCGAACCACGGTGTACCGTTCGAGGTGCCTACGGGCGCATCGAAGATGTGGGTACGCTTCGTGTTTGATTCGGTGGACGAGTACTACAACGCCTACTTCGGCTGGATGATCGACAACATCTGGATCTGCAACTCCGCCACCGGCGGACCGATTCAGCCGGAAAGCTCGTACATGACGGAACGAGGCACTCGCAGCCTCGGCACCGTGTCCGTCTCCAACTACCCGAACCCGGTGGAGGATGTTCATACCACGACATTCACCGTCCGAGGCGAGGGCGTGGAAGCGATCCGCATCCAGATCTTCGACCAAAACGAGACGCTGGTCTTTGAGCAGCAGATCGAAGGTCAAGAGCTGGAGTGGCATACGGACAACCAGTACGGCGAGTACCTGGCGAATGGAACCTACTACTATCGAGCGTACGCGCTCGTGGATGGGCAGTGGGTCCCGACGCGCTTCGAGAAAGTCGTCATCCTCCGATAACGGAGAAGAAGTAAAGACAAGAAGCCCCGGACGTGCAAGCGTCCGGGGCTCATTCATGAATGGGGGGGCTGGCGATGGATGCGAAGAAACATGTGCTCCTCTGGATGCTTCTCGCCCTGCTTTGGATGGCTCTCGTGCCGGCTGCGGCGCTGGATGCGTCGCTGTCAGCAGGTCTAGGGACAGCAGCAGCAGGTTGGATTAACGAACAACTCCTTGCCTACGGTGAGCAGTATCGCGAGCCGCTGCCGCCGATGAATTCCGTTTACCATGCGCGCATCGACGCGCGTATCCCGGAATGGACGCTTTGGCGGTTCTATCCTGCAATTGGCCTTGATCTTCGAACAGCATCACGAAACACGGAAGGTGGACCTTATTCCGCTGGCTTGCTCGGCATGTCTGGCGGGGTTGCTGCTTCCTGGGGACAACGCCTGATTGGCGAGCTCTCTGTCGTTCTTTATCGAGCATCGTTCGATGGACCAGCGCGCGAGGACATTGCCATGTCAGGATGGGGCGTTGGCGGACGATTCGAGTTGACCTACCGGCTGCCGCTCGCTGAGCGACTGGGATTGGAACTTGGGTTTGCCGGAGATCTGGCGAGTGTAGGCCTTGCGGATGGCGGAAGGGACGCACCTTTGGGGCGACCTGCAGTAGACTTCTCGGGCATCGGCATTTCGATCGGACTGAGCTATCGAGGGGGTAGGCAGATTGACTAGTATTCGCGTGCTTGCAGTGGCTGCGGTTTTGGCGCTTCTTGGTTTGAGTGTGCTGGCCGATGTGCCAGATGGGATTGGTGCAGCATCTTATGCTCGGCAGCCTCTGACGGCGCGTCCAGCAGCAATGGGGGGCGCTTTCGTATCAATTGCAGAAGGCATTCCCGCAGCGTACTACAATCCTGCTGGACTCGGGCGGCATACGCCCTTCGAGGCGGGTGCAATGTATAGCCTGCCCTATGGGGAGGCGTTTGATACGAGTCTGCAATTCCTCGGCATCAACGGAAATCTTGGCGAACTTCAGACGGATTCACAGATGCTCTCAAAGCTTGGCTGGAGCGTCGGATGGCTGGGACTCTCCATCCGAGATATCTGGCTCTGGGATGATGATGGCGCTCCGACGATTGCCTCGGCAAATAGCTCGCTCTACACGGCATCGGCAGGAATCCCCATCCCCGCGATCGAGGGGCTATATGGTGGAGCCTCGATCAAGGTCTATCGAGACACGCTCCTAGACGGGCGTTCTTTCGGCATTGGCTTGGATCTGGGCACGTTGCTGGACTTCGTTGTCGCGGACATCCCGGTGTCGATTGGCGTGAATGCCAAGGACATTGGATCTACGCGCGTCAAGTGGTATGGGACGGCGGGTGAGCCGGACAACTTCGTGCACTGGGTCAACAAGTTCGGCGCCTCTGCGCGCTTCCTTTCTGGGATTGTGCTGGCCACAGCCGACTTCGAGTGGGCCGTGGGGCGACCTTCCGAAGAACAGCGAGCACTTGTCGGACTCGAGGTTACGCCTGTTCCGCAGCTTGCAGTCCGTGG
>Ga0272441_10003704_pt1 | contig 28733 bp, 21 predicted proteins | sample SSMProp6N_FD_193582 | JGI IMG/M metagenome (GOLD analysis project Ga0272441, IMG submission 193582) | Marine sediment archaeal communities from Little Sippewissett salt marsh, Falmouth, MA, United States - SSM-Prop-6N | ecosystem: Environmental > Aquatic > Marine > Wetlands > Sediment ... | reverse complement strand
GAAGGAGCAGGGCCTCTAGTCACCCGCTGGCCGATAATCCTCAGAAGAACCTGCGACAGGATAGGACCGAAAACAAAGAACTGGGCTCCCCCGTGGGGGAGCCCAGTTCTCTTTTGGTACTCCAATGACTGAAGAGCAGATGCCTACAGCATCATGCTGGGCAGCCACAAGATTATCTGCGGGAAGATGATACAGAGTGAAAGGCCAATAACAATGAGGAACACGTATGGCACCATGCCCCTGATGATGTCGGCCGTTGTCACATTAAGTGCAGGGTCAACCGCACCCTTGATGTAGAACAACGCATAGGCAAACGGCGGAGTCATGAAGGACATCTGCAGGTTCACGCAGATCATCATGGCGAACCACAGAGAGTCGAAGCCCGCCGCCGCGGCGACTGGCGTGATGATGGGGACCATGATGAAGATGATGCCGAGCCAGTCGATAAGGAAGCCCAGCAGGAAGCAGATGAACATGACGATACCAAACATGCCCCACTTGCCGCCAGGTGCGGCGAGGAGGAAATCACTGACGACGTTGTCACAGTTCGCTCGCATGAAGACACCCACAAACGCGAATGCCATCGCGCCAATCAGCAGCACCATGCCAGACGTCCGAACAGTGCCCATTGCGGTCGCCTTCAGAACCTTCCAATCGAGTCTGCGATAGCCCAGAGCAAGCAAAGTAGCAGCCAGTGCGCCGACGCCGGCAGCCTCGGTAGGCGCCGCGATACCCAGGAAGATGCTGCCAAGAACTGCAAGGATTAGGATGGTCGGTGGCACCATAGACTTCACCAGTTTGCCCAGTATCACAGCCTTAGGAACAGCTCTATCTGATGCCGGTACTGGCGGAGCCAGGTTGGGCTGAACGATACAACGGATGACGATGTAGCCGATGTACAGACCGGACAGCATGAACCCCGGCATGAACGCTCCGAAGAAGAGCTTGCCAACGGACAGGTTCGCCATAGGTCCGTAGACCACCAGCATGACGCTGGGTGGGATGAGGATTCCCAGGGAGCCACCACCCGCAACGGCGCCGGCAGCAAGACCACGATCGTAGCCGCGGTTGATCATCGCGGGCAGGGCGATCAGCGCAAGCATCGTCACGGATGCACCGATGATGCCGACGCACGCCGCCAGAACCGTACCGATGAGCACAGTCGTTACCGCAAGGCCGCCACGAATGCCACCGAAGGCCAAGTAGAGCGCATCGTACATGCCCTCGGCAACGCCCGAATGCTCCAGCATGGTGCCCATGAATATGAACATAGGCACCGCAAGGAGAACGTAGTTCTCAAGACCGCTGAAGAACCGGCCATAGTAGAGTTCGGAAGCTACGGTCGGGCCAAAAAGGAGCAATCCGATTACAATGCCGACGCCACCCACAGAGAGTGCGAGGGGGAAACCCAGGAACACTCCAACGAAGATACCGCCGAGCATCAGTATTGCGACAAGACCAGGATCAAGGCTAATCATAGGGTTTGCTCCTTACGATCACGTAGAGGTCGCGGTACAGCGTCGCCAAACCCTGCAGGAAGAACAGGACCAGGCCGATGAAGACAATGGTCCGAACCGGCGCCATGGGAGGATACCAGTACGTCAACATGGACCTCTCATGCGTCCTCCATGCGTGTTCCATCCAGTTGAATCCCGCATAGCCGAGGAATCCTATTGATGGGAGGAAGAACACGAACCATAGGATCACATCCACTATTGCCTTGACGCGGTCGGAGAACCGCATGTACAGCACATCAACCCTCACGTGACCCTTGTGCAGCAACACGTAGCCGAAAGCCAGACTGTACAGCGCGGTTCCGGTCCATGTCATGATAACGGGCAACTGGCTGGTGGGACTGTTGAACACGTACCTCATCATCACCTCGCTACAGATGACGATCATGAGGAACAGCACCACCCATTTCAGCCTTTCTCCTACCCACTCGTTCACCGAATCTATGATTTTCAGAACTTTTCTCATCTAGGTTCCTTCTCGAACTCGCGGCGGTCAGGAGCTCCAATTTCGACCAACAGAAGCACATGCCGCACACGAACTCGCAAGACAGTATTTCGCCGAGCTAGTTTGAACAGGAAACGGCTCGATCCGGTCCCGGCTATGGCGCACGCCGCAGTCGTCAGGCGTTTGACACTCACAGCCCGAGGCCGTCCGACCACCTTGCCAACCCCACATCACCAAACCGAGAACGCCCCCTCCGGACTCGGTCCGGAGGGGGAATCACACCAATCAAGAATAGAGTAGAGCAACCGCTAGTCGAGACTGGTCATGACAGTGTACGGGAATCCGTACAGGGCTTCCCAGTTGGCCGCGAACGGCAGGAGTGCATTCAGGTAGTCCTTCAACTCGGGGAAGTTCTCCTGCTCGGCCTTGTAGAACTCCTTGGCGCCAGCCACAAAGGCATCGTCGATGCTCTTCGGCAGCGGCGCGTTGATGTTGCCCTCGGCCTCCATCGCGATGAGCGCATCGGCGTTCCGGCTGTGCAGCATCTGGTTGTACTTCACGGACTCTGCTTGAGCGCACTCCATGACTATCTGCTTAAGATCATCAGGAAGCGCCTCGAACTTCTCGCGGTTAACCAGGAAGCCGTAGATCTCCGTGGGCGCGCGACTGGGCGACATGTAGTTGAACTTCGCAGCCTCCTGCAGTCCCATCGAGTAGTTGAACGCAGGGCAGCTACACTCGAAGGCGTCGATAACGCCACGGTTCATGGACTCGAAGATCTCGCCCAAGGGCATGAACACGGTTCCAACGCCCATCTTCTCGAGGATCTTGCCGCCGTCACCGGAGGCACGCATCTTCAGACCTTTGAGATCATCAGGGCCTTCCAGCTCCTTGTTGGTGGAGATCCAGATCTCAGGCAGGCCATGGAAGCCGCCGCCCGGGATGTCGTAGATGTTCCAACCCTTCTGGTCGTACCACTTGTTCATGATCTCCGCGCCGATCTGTTTGTGGAAAATCAAGGTCGGTAGCGGGGGCATGCCGGCGGGCAACTGCGAGTAGGCGGTACCGAATCGCAGGTCAGCAGACATGTAGGACCCGCCGCCGGCACAGAAGTCAAGAACGCCGCTGTTGATGTTCTTCCACTCTTCTGTGGCCGGACAAATGGCACCTGCGGGGTTTGCCTCCATAACCAGTCTGCCGCCGCTGGCGACGAGGATGCTCTGGGAGATCCTCTCAAGCCCCTCGGTCGGGGGGTTGCCCGCGGGAAGCGCTGACTGACCAACCCAGTTGAAAGTCTCCTCAGACGGAGCGGACGGAGCGGCCTCTTCTTCCTCTTCAGCAGGGGCAGCCTCTTCCTCCTCCTCTGCCGGAGCAGCTTCTTCTGCAGCACAGCCAATCGCTGCAACACTGACTACCATCAGCAGTGCTGCCAGAAGTAGTAAGAATCGCTTAGGCATCTCTTTCACCTCCTCTAACTCGATATATGCAAACGATGAATAGACAAACCTCAGTCATTCACCGCATGATGCCACCTCCCTGGCGCGGCAAAACCGATGGTCGTACAGGATTATTCGTAGTAGACCTGTTTTCACTATATAAAGGGGGTTTTTCGAATGTCAAGAGTGAATACGAACGCGCCAAAGCTACGCATAAAGTGTCGTATACGATTCCTCCCCTACGAACGGTGATTTCGCCGCCCGAAGCCAAGACCAGGGTCGGTGAATCCTGTCAGTCACGGACTAGTACCCGTGGCTGCACGCCGGGGCGGAAGGACACGACTGAAGGCTGCAGCAACGTATCGGAGAGGTCCGTGTCTCAGTCAAGAGCGCAAAGAAAAGGGGGCAACCAGAATCGGTTGCCCCCTCAGATCAGACGACCGGAAGAGTGATTAGAGCGCCATGCTCGGTAGCCACAGAATCAACTGAGGGAACACGATGCATAGCACGAGGCCAATCATGATGAGGAAGATATAGGGAATCACTCCTTGTATGACGTCTCCCGTCTCCACACCAAATTCCTTGGGCGATGCCGCCTTCACAAAGAAGATGGCGTACGCAAAAGGTGGCGTCAGGAAGGACATCTGCAGGTTCACGCAGATCATCATGCCGAACCACAGCGGATCGAAGCCGAGTGCCGCACCGACCGGCGTGATGATAGGCACCATGATGAACACGATGCCGATCCAGTCAATGAACATGCCCAGGATGAAACAAATGAACATGATGATGAAGAACACACCCCATTTGCCACCCGGTGCAGCAAGCAAGAAGTCCTGAACCACACCACCACACTGCGAACGAATGAAGACACCTACAAACGCAAACGACAGCGATGCAATCAGCAATATCATGCCGCTGTGCTTGATGGTCGCCAGCGCGGTCTCCATCAAGGCCTTAAAGGTAAACTTGCGATACGCGATAGCCAGCAGAGTTGCGGCAAGCGCACCAACCGCCGCTGCCTCGGTAGGAGCGGCAACGCCAAAGAAGATGCTCCCCAATACGGCAAGAATCAGCAACAGGGGAGGCACCAGTGACTTCACCAACAGCAAACTCTTGTATGCCAGCGACACCTGCCGTTCCTCCGCAGGGACAGACGGTCCATCAGAGGGCCGGATCAGACACCAGATGATGATGTACGTGATGTACAGGCCGGACAACAAGAAACCGGGGATGAACGCTCCGAAGAACAGTCCACCAACGCCGATGTTGGCCATAGGGCCATACACGACCAGCATAATGCTGGGCGGGATGAGGATGCCCAGCGTACCACCGGCACAGACGCAGCCTGTCGCCAGAGGCTTGCTGTAGCCTCTCTTCAGCATGGCAGGGATTGCAATCAGGGACAACATCATCGTGGAGGCGGCAATAACCCCGACGCACGCAGCCATGACGGTCCCGATGAGAATGGTCGTGATAGCGAGACCACCCCTCAGACCACCGAACCACAAATAGAGTGCGTCGTACAGTTGTTCCGCCACCCCCGTTCTTTCTAACATCGTCCCCATGAATATGAAGAACGGGACCGCCAACAGGATGTAGTTGGTTACCTGATTAAACATCCTGTTGTAGTACATGTCACCAACGATTCCTGGCCCAAAGGACAGGAAGCCAACTATAAAGCCGACCGCTCCAACGGCTATGGCCAGCGGATAACCCAGCAGCACGCCAACAAGAATGCCGCCAAAGAGCAGGATGGTTGTCAGCTCAGGGCCAAAATCAATCATAGTGCTCTCCCTTCACGGCCAAGTAGGCATCTCGCCAGAACTGTGCGATTCCCTGCAACAGGAAGAGCAGTAGTCCTGCGAAAATGGCGGTTCGGAGCGGGTAGATCGGAGGATACCAATACGTGAAGGTAGACTTCTCAAGGATGTTCCAGGAACGAAGCATCCAGTCGCCCGCCTCGTATGTCATAAACCCGATCACGGGCAAGAACAGGATCAGAAACGCCACAGTGTCCACAATTGCCCGCTTCCTCTCAGAGAACCTGCTGTAGATAACATCAACCCGCACATGGCCGTGTTCACGGTGAACATAGCCCCACGCGAGAATGTACATTGCGGCGCCTATGTGGATCGGCATCTCATAGCCCCACATTGTGGGATGGTCAAACAGGTATCTCTGAGCAACTTCGAAACAGGTAAAAGAGGCAGCGATGATGACAAACCACTTCATCAACTGCCCCATCCACCCGTTCACAGAGTCAATAAGTTTGAGATATGCTCTCACGTTTATACACCTTTAGGAGCCACGCCCCGGGGAAATTCTCCCCGGGGCGTGACCAGCAGTTATCGGTACAGGTCGGGAACTAGGCTACTAGAGTCGGGCCCACACTGCGCTGACCTTTTCCTGCCAGTCCCAGTATGAATTAAGGACGCGACCGCGGAACTCATCACCAGCGGCCATTTCACTGTAGAACTCTTTCGCCTCAGCGAGATAGCCCTCTTCGAGAGCAGCGGGAACTCGCATAACCTTCGTGCCATAGTCTTCGAACTTCGCAATTGCCTCGAGGTCGAGGCGAATGAGTTCGTTGTAGGCGCGAATGGTCTCTGCCTGGTTAACCTGTGAAACAATCGCCTTCAGGTCATCAGGCAACTCGTTCCAACTGTCCTGATTGGCGATGAACGGGTTGTACTCGTAGGGCTGGCGAGTACCAGAGAGATACAGGTAGTCCGCTGCCTCCTGCAGGCCGAGATCCCAGTTCAGGGTCGGGCTGGCGACCTCAAACGCGTCGACTACGCCGCGCTCCATGGCCTCAAACACCTCGCCGGCTGGCATCATGACCATACCAGCGCCGAGTCGAGACAGAATCTCGGCTGCGTCACCAGCACCACGAATCTTGATGCCGTCCAGGTCGTCAACGGTATTGAGTTCTATGTTGGTCATCAGGAAGGCCTCAGGCGGGCCCATCCATCCACCATCCCTCACGATATGCACGTTGTAGCCTTCGATCATCTCGTTGGCCAGGTCGGAACCGCCACCCTCGCGGAACCATGTCATTGCCTCCATCGGAGACATGCCGCCGGAGACCATCGTGAAGATGCCGCACGCAGGGAACTTGTCCATCCAGTACATGAAACACGTCACGGCAAAATCGAGCGTGCCAGAGTCGACGGCATCGAACTCCTTACTCGCAGGAGCAATGCCACCACCAACCTCAACGGCCATCTTGAGACGACCACCACTTGCGATCCCAATCTCTTCCGCCACCCTCGAAAGAGAATGATGCTGCTGCGTGATGCCGCCCGCGTGAGACTGGCCTATCCACTCGAAAACCTCGTCAGTGGGAGCCGCAGGGGCCTCGTCCTCTTCCTCATCCGGTGCGGGAGCTGCCTCTTCTTCGCCCTCGTCGGGAGCGGGGGCCGCTTCAGGTGCGCAACCCACAATCAGCAAGCTGATAATGGCGAGCGCGCCGATAAACGACCAAATCCACTTCTTACTCACTTGTCACCTCCTATAAATTTGGCTAAACGGGTGGTAGGAACACGAACCTATGTCACAGGGAGCGCGACTATTCGCACGAGAGTATAGGAACGGCTCCGAGCAAAAGTCAATAGCTATGAAAACCATCGTCTACGATAACGACCCAGTTCTGTCGCCGACGGCAAACTTAGCTAGGCAACTACGGCTCCTTTGCTCGCAGAAGAGACCCTCTCCGCATAGCGGAGGAGGTAGCCCTTCTTGACGCGAGGCTCAAACGCGGGCACTCTCGCCAGCCGCGCTGCAATCTCGTCGTCGGACAGTTCCACATCCAGACGGGCATTGGGAATGTCAATGGTGATTATGTCACCATCTTTGAGCGCAGCGAGCGGACCACCATCGGCTGCCTCCGGTGAGATATGACCAATCGATGCGCCGCTGGTCGCACCAGAGAACCTGCCGTCGGTAATCAAGGCGACCTCCTTGTCCAGTCCCAGCCCCTTCAACAATGCCGTGCAACTGAGCATCTCGCGCATGCCGGGACCACCCCTTGGCCCTTCGTACCGGATGACAACCACATCGCCAGCCTTTATCTCCATGCCGACGAGGGCACGGGCAGCATCTTCCTCGCTGTCAAAGACACGGGCCGGTCCGCGATGGGTCAGCATCTCAGGGGCAACGGCGCCACTCTTCACCACGGCGCTGTCCGGCGCGATGTTCCCGTAGAGAATGGTGAGACCACCGGTTTCGCGATGGGGGTTCGACCTCGGCCGGATTACCTCCTCGTTGTAGACCCTCGCGGAAGCTGCGTTCTCGCCCGTCGTACGACCAGTGACGGTCATCGTGCTGGTATCAAGCAGGTCCGTGATGCGCGAAATCAGCCCCTGCATGCCACCCGCGTAGTAGTAGTCAGCGATGTGGTGATTCGAGGCGGGAGCAAGTTTCACCAGCTGAGGCGTACTCAACCGTATGTCGTTCAACTCGCCTATCGAGAAGTCGATGCCTGCTTCCTGAGCGATGGCCATGAAGTGAAGCACCGAGTTGGTACTGCCTCCCATAGCCATGTCGATGACGAAGGTGTTCCTGAGTGACGCTGGAGTCATTATGTCGCAAGGCTTGATGTCCTTCTCAACCATCTCGAGGACCTGTCGACCCGCCTGTTTCGCCAGCCAGATGCGTTCAGCATGGACGGCGGGTATAGTGCCGTTGCCGGGCAGCCCCATACCGATGGCCTCCGTCAGGCAGTTCATCGTGTTTGCCGTCCACATGCCTGAGCAGCTGCCGCATCCGGGACTGGCGCAGTGTTCTATCGCATGAGCGCGTTCCTGCGTCATCGTTCCCTTTGCCAGCTCGCCGACGGCAGCGAGCAGAACGCTCGAGTCTAGCTGGACGTCCATCTGGTCAGGCATGTAGCCAGTCAACATCGGGCCACCGCTCACAAAGACGGATGGAATGTTGAGTCTGGCCGCAGCCATAAGCATGCCAGGCACAATCTTGTCGCAGTTCGGTATGAAGACAAGGCCATCGAACTTGTGTGCTTCGACCATCAATTCGATGGAGTCGGCGATGACTTCCCGTGTAGGCAGGATGTAGCGCATGCCCGAGTGTCCCTGCGCCACGCCATCGCACGCGGCAATAGTGTTGAACTCGAACGGAGTCCCTCCCGCGCTGTACACACCCGCCTTGACTGCCTCTGAGATAGTACGTAGATGCACGTGGCCGGGGACTATTTCGCTATAGCTGTTGACCACACCGATGAACGGTTGTGTCATCTCGCGGTCGTCCACACCGGTTGCGTGAATGAGCGAGCGGTGTGTTCCTCGCTCGGGGCCCTTTTTCGCGGTATCGCTTCTCATGTGGTCTCCCTCCTCTTATGTAAATAGACTGTGCTCCCGGGCCCGAAAGCCACGGGAGCACTAGAGTGAGTCAATGTCTACGCGCGCAGCAGGGGAAGCGCAAGCGGCCCCTCAGGCAACACCGCTATCTCAGCATCCGGCCCAACCATCTCGATTGCGCGCGCAACCGCGGCATCAAGGTCGCGAACAGGTTCGATGCGCATGCTCCGAACGACGCTGTCGTCCAGCTCACACCGCAGCATAAGGGTGTTGCGCATCTGTATCCGGGCAAGCACCTGGTTCTGCCACTGAACGCCGATGGGTTCCTCTCGCCGTATCTTCTGCAGAACCTCAACAGGGTCATTGCAGGCAACGTGAAGGTCTACAAACGACTGTGGGCCCACACCGCTCGAACAGCTTGACGCCGAAATGACGATGCCGCCGTCTCGAGTCACCAGTGAGGCGCTATCCATTCCTTTGACCGACTGATACAGGTCGAGGTCAAGAGGCGCCCCGCTATTGGTCGTAATCGCGATATCCACCCTGTGGTCGACATCAACACCAACAACCTCTCTGGCTCCCTGGCACCCAGCTTCGTGAGCCAGCACCAGGTCACCGGCAAACACCTGGGTAATCTGCTTCTCCTTGTTGAGAAGTACGTTCACAATGAAGTCGAGCTTCGCCATCCTGGCCTGCTCGACCATGTCCTCGTGGATGGGATTGCCTGCAAGTGAGCCTGCACGCGAGCGCGGGTCTTCAATCATGCGGTAACCATGGTTGACGTAGGCCGATTGGACGCCGAACACACCGGGTGCGATGCTCTTGCGGCCCCCGGAGAAGCCGGCGAAGAAGTGAGGCTCAATGAAGCCCGTTGACACTCTGAAGTCGGCATTGACGACCAGAGGGTTGATCATCACCGGAGTCCCACGGGTCGTCGTGCCAATCTGCACTGTCTGGGCGGGATCGTGGTTGACGACATTGTAGGCAGCGACGATGTCGCTGCCTACAAGCGTTTCCAGTTCTTCTCGACCAAGCGGAGCATGAAGTCCCAAAGCGACCACAATCGTGATCTGGTCGCGTCGTACAACTCGCTCCAGTTCGTTCAGGAGAGGCGGCAGTAGCCGGTCGTCAGGACACGCACGCGTGTTATCCGTGACGATGACCACAACATGGTCGTCCTTGCCAACCGCTTCCACCAACGGCTTTTGACCGATGGGATTGCGCAGGGCCAGGAGAATCGCTGCGGCCTCGTCGGGGAGACCTGCAATATGCCGTGGCTCAATCACGCATGCCAGGTTCTTCTCGGGCACGCGCACTGGGATAGTCCCAGTTCCGTATGGAAGCGCGAACTCCGCGTACATAGTCGGCTACCTGATTGCGTTGCCAGGGTTCAAGATGTTGTTCGGGTCGAACACCTTCTTGATACCGCGCATAATCTCTTCCTGTGCCGGCTCCATGAGGTACTCAAGGTACTTCAGGCGAATCTTGCCAACGCCATGCTCGCCAGTGATGACGCCGCCGAGCTTGACCGCCTCCTTGTATATCGCCTCCTTGACCTCCTCTGCCGTACCTCTCTCAATCAGCTCCTTGAGCATGTAGGGATGGAAGTTGCCGTCGCCGGCGTGAGCGATCGTGTAGATGGTCGTGTCGTACTTCTTGGCAATCGCATCCAGCGCGTCGAGCATCTGTCCGAGATTGGCCGGAGGGACCGTGATGTCTGAGTCACCGGCGATACGCGGCTTCATCGCCGAGTAGACTTCGCTACGAATCTTGAGAATCTCGGCCTGCTCCTCACGTCTCTCAGCAATCAGGACGTCGACCGCGCCGTTGGCCTGGCAGACCTCGGACATGGTTTCGGCCTGGAAATACACGTCGTCCTCGTTTGCGCCGGCAAGTATGAGAATCAAATGCGCCGTGCCGGTCTGAGCCGGCCACTTCATGCCCAGGTTCTCCGCAGACAATTCGATGACGTTATGGTCCACGTACTCGATAGCCATCGGAATGACACCGCTCTGAAGTATCTTCGGTACAGTCGCGATTGCGCCATGCCTATCCTCGAACGAGACCACGAGCGTGGCTGTACCCGAGAACTTGGGGTACAGGCGCATGGTCGCCTTCGTGATAATGCCGAGGATGCCTTCGCTGTCAATCATGAGATGCATGAGGCCAAGGCCGGTATTGTTCTTGAGTAGTTTGCCTCCCATGTGAGCGATCTCGCCGTTCGGTAGAACAACCTCGAGGCCTTTCACATACTGTCGAACAACGCCGTACTTGACCGCGCGGGAGCCTCCCGCGTTCGCCGCAATCATGCCGCCCACCTGCGCGCCCTCATCGCCGGGGTGGGGAGGGAACAGCAGATCGGCTTCCTCGACAGCCTCAAGCAACTGGGCCAAAGTCACGCCGGCCCCGGCGACGACCATCAGGTTGTCCTTGTCTATCTCCTCAACCTTGTCGAACCGTTCCATGGAGATGACGATACCGTTCTGTGTGGGCACCGCGCCGCAAACGAGTCCTGTGCCGGCGCCACGTGGGTACACAGGAGTAAGGTCCCTGTTCGCCAGCTTCATTATCTCGGAGATCTCCTCCGCCGTAGCGGGCTTCACAACAACGACTTCCTCCGCGGGCTCCACGCGCTGGTAGGGAGTCGTCTCGTCGTACAAATAGGTCTGCATCTGATCGCGCGCGGTGACAACCCAGTCATCACCGACTATCTTCTTCAGTCCTTCTACATCAATCATAGTATGTCGCTCCTCCTTTTGTGCGTGGGTGGCAATGTCTGGTACTACTGGATGGACGCATCAGGGGACAGTATCCCCTTCGGGTCGAAGATTGCCTTGAGACCGCGCATCAACTCCATCGATTTGGGGTCGATGCACATATCCAGTTCTCCGAGGCGAGTCTTTCCTATGCCATGCTCGCCGCTGATGACACCGCCGAGTTCTATGGCCCGGTTGTAGAGCTTACGCTTGACCTCAGTGCTCAGACCTCGCTCCTTCAGCTCCAGCATGAGATGAGGATGGAAGTTGCCGTCGCCTGCATGTGCCACCATGGGAATCTTGGTGTCATACTCCTGCGCAAGGCGGTCGACCTCGTCCATCATGTCGCCAACAGCCGCCGGGGGCACGGTGACGTCAAGAATCTCGGCGAGGGCCGCTTTGTACGTCATGCTTTCTTCGCTGCGAATGTGCAGTATGTGAGCCTGCTCCTCCCGGCTTTCAGCGATGAGCGTGTCCACTGAGCCATTCTTTTCGCAGACCTCGGAGATCTTCTCGCACTGCTCATAAACGTCGTCCTCGTTTGTACCGGTTACGATTACTATGAGATGACAGGAGCCCTTGGAAACGGGCCAGTTCGTGCCGAGGTAGTCTGCAGTGGCTTCCATGAGGTCGCGGTCGACGTACTCAATAGCCATCGGAATTACGCCCGCCTGCAGTATCAGGGGTACGCTGCGGATCGCTGCATGCCTGTCGTCGAAAGAGACAACCAGCGTGGCAGGACCGGCAAACTTCGGATAGAGCCTCATGGTTACTTTGGTGATAACGCCGAGGATTCCCTCACTGTCAATCATCAGCTGCATAAGGTCGAGACCTGTGTTGTTCTTGAGCAGCTTGCCACCCATCTCGACGATCTCGCCGGTCGGCAGTACGACTTCCAGCCCTTTCACGTAGTTGCGGACGACGCCATACTTGACCGCACGTGTTCCGCCGGCGTTGCAGGCCACAAGTCCGCCAAGCTGGGCACCCTCATCTCCAGGATGCGGCGGAAAGAGCAGGTCTTGCGCTTCGACGGTTTCGAGCAACTGAGCTAGCGTAACGCCCGCTTCACCAACAACCATCAGGTTCTCCTTGTCTACCTCGAGAACCTTGTCGAGCCTCTCCAGAGAAATAACTATGCCGTCACGCGTCGGAATCGAGCCTGCGCACACACCCGTTCCCCCGCCGCGTAGATACACGAAGAACTCCTGCTCGTTCGCCAGCTTCATCAGCTGCGAAATCTCTTCGGCATTGGCCGGTTTCACTATGGCCACGTTCTGTGCAGCCTCCATCACAAGACCTGTATAAGTCTCGTCGACGAGATAGCTGTCCATGGATGCGCGATCCGTCACCACCCAATCATCACCAACAATCCCCTTGAGGGCTGTGACGTCAAACATACGGAATATCCTCCCTGTTTCTGCTTTCTAGATAGTGGGGCCTACAGTATAGATGTTGGAATTCACTCCTGCCCCATCGTAGTCAAGTATCTCCGCCTTCACCTTCTCACCGTTGAAGACCGAGACTACCTTGTCGTAGACAATGTCGCCGGCTTCGCCGACGGTCATAGTCCCCTGAATTATGCCACTCACATCAAGGTCGATGTACTCAGAGAGATGCTGGCACGTGTTCTTGTTTCCCGAGACCTTGATGACCGGTGCCAGCGGGAATCCCTGAGGAGCCCCGATTCCCGTAGAGAAGAGCATTATATGGCCGCCTGCCGAGGCCAAACCAGTGAGGAATTCCATCTCGCGACCGGGCGAGTCCATGAAGTACAGGCCAGGGCCAGACGGCCGCTCACCATAGGCCACGACATCCGTAATCGGGAGCGTGCCCGCTTTCACAATCGCCCCCAGTGACTTCTCCTCGATGGTCGTCAGCCCACCGCGGATATTGCCTTCGGTTGGCTGACCTCCTCGCATATCAACGCCAAGAGCCGTTGCGCGAGCCTCCATGGCCTTCACGCAGTCCAGGATTTTGCGAGCAACATCATCGTTGGATGCGCGGCGAGTGAGTATGTGCTCGGCGCCGATAACTTCGGTAGTCTCGCCAAAAATGACCGTGGCGCCCTCTCGAACAAACCTGTCAACCGCGGCACCCACCGCCGTGTTGGAGGCAAGCCCTGATGTCGTGTCAGAAGCGCCGCATTTCACGCCGACGACGAGCCCCTCCAGAGGCATGTCCTGTCGTTCGGTGCTGAGTCCGGAAGCGAGCTTGCGCGCCGCCTCGATGCCGTTCCTGACTGCATTGGTGATTCCGCCCATTGCCTGCACGCGTACCAGTTCGACAGGCTTTTGAGCTTCGACCGCAGCCACAACTTTTTCAGCCTGAACCGACTCGCACCCAAGACTCACGAGTACCACGCCGGCAACGTTGGGATTATTGCAGACGCCCGCAAGCACATCCGTCACAATCCGCACGTCAGTCGGAAGCTGACAACAACCCTGGTGATGCAGCATCGGTCTTGCTTCTTCAACGGCCTCGCCGATGCGCCGAGCAACCTCGTTGACGCAGCCAACCGTCGGCACAACCGCAACAAAGTTGCGGGCGCCTGCTGGCCCTACCTTTCTCGTATACCCTTTCATAGCAAACAGTGTCCTCCTCTCCTGTTCCAGTTCAGCTTTCGCGCAGCGCCCCTACATAGGTATTGCCGTGCCGGGATTTAGAATGCCGTTGGGGTCAAAGGCCTTCTTGATACCCTGCATAAGTTCGAGCGACTTGGAGTCAAGACAAAGGGGAATCTCTGCGAGACGTATCTTGCCCACTCCGTGCTCGGCCGTGACAACCCCTCCCAGGGACGCGGCTGCTTCGTATATGTCGTGTTTCACATCTGACAGTAGTCCCCTCTGGTGATAGTCGAGGGGCACATGAGGATGCAGATTCCCATCGCCTGCATGCCCATAGGTTATGATGGGACTGCCGTACTTTTCACCTATCTCGTCCACCATGTCCAGGAAGACGGCGATCTTCGCCGGGGGAATCGCCATGTCAAGGACATCCGAGACCCTCGGTTTCAGAGCGGAGTAGAGTTCGCTGCGCATCTTCAGTATCTCGGCCTGCTCTTCCCTTGTCTCGGCCATAAGCGTGTCTACTGCGCCCAGTTGCTCACAGACCTCAATCACGGTGGCGCACTGCCCGTATACATCATCTTCTCCGTTGCCCGTGAAAATGGCTATGAGGTGAGCAGTCCCCTTCTCAGCAGGCCAGCGCTTTCCCAGGTAGTCCGCAGAGATCTGGATGACCTCCCGCTCGACGTACTCAAGGGCCAACGGAGCCGTGCCTGTCTGCAGAATGCGCGGCACTGCCGCGATAGCGGCATGCCTGTCATCAAATGAGATGACAAGCGTCGCGGTGTTCGCAAAGCGTGGATAAAGCCGAAAGATGACCTTTGTGATGATGCCAAGTATCCCCTCGGAGTCAATCATCAACTGCATCAGGTCCAGACCCGTGTTGTTCTTTAGTAGCTTGCCCCCCATGGTGACAATCTCTCCCGTGGGTAGCACCACTTCCAGGCCCTTCACATACTGACGCACGACGCCGTACTTGACGGCGCGCGTCCCCCCTGCGTTGCACGCCACGAGCCCACCAATCTGCGCGCCTTCGTCGCCCGGATGTGGAGGAAACAGCAGGTCTGCCTCCTCAACTGCCTTGAGCATCTTCTCAAGCGTGGCGCCGGCTTCGGCGACAACCATCAGGTTGTCTTTGTCCACTTCGATGATGCGGTCAAGTCTCTCAAGCGAGAGCACAATACCACCCATAGTAGGCACCGCCGCACCAACGCAACCCGTGCCTCCTCCTCGCGGGACCACGATGACCTTCTCCGCGTTTGCCAGCTTGAGCACTTCCGAGATCTCCTCAGCATCCGCGGGCTTGACCACGACAACATCCTGAGAAGGAATCGGACGAACCGGCACGGCAGTCACGTCCAGCAAGTACCCCTCCGTCATTGCGGGGTCGGTTACCACCCAGTCGGGTCCCACAATTCGCTTCAGTTCGGATACCAGTCTCTCTTCCACATGACCTCCACCATCGGGCGGCTATTGCCGTCCCGTGATTGCACGATGGTTGCTGCCACACAACCACGCACGTTTTTCGCTCTGTCCACGGCAACTGTTGTGTCCTCTCCGTAGCGGCAATCGATGTGGAATCAGGGAGAAGTGAATAGGGGATTGTCGGAGGGCATAGGGAGGGATAGGTGCGTCGCCCGGGAACCGAAATGCTGGCCCAGGAGCGAAGGCACTGTCTCTAGCATCCCTTGAGAGACGCCTGACCGACCGGCTGGCACGGGTCAAAACAGCGCCATTCTACACACAACTGCGGTGGCGGGCTAGACCCAGAGGCAGCACAAGTACGACTGCGGATTTCTGGCCCTGCGGGACCTAAATCCGTGGGTCTGGATTGCAGTCCTGCCAGACGCTCGCAATCCGACTTTCGCGGACGAACTCGGCCAGCGCCTGACGGCTGTGGATGTTGGTCTTGACCATGATGCTGCGGACGTGGACTTTGACGGTATGCTCGCTTATTCCAAGAGCCGATGCCACCTCTTTGTTGCAGGCACCCGTACCAATCATGGCAAGCACCTCCAGCTCGCGACGACTCAATGCAGTTCGAGTCGAAGTCACGTGTCCGGCGTCTGTCTGCCAATCCCTCGAGCGCGCCGCTGACTGCCCAATCGCAAGTCTCACGCGCGACGCGATATTCGAAGCCACAACAATGTTGCCCGAAATGACCGCATCGAGCGCCACGCGTAGGTCCTGCTCACCAATGTCTTTGGTGAGGAATGCAGCCGCACCACTCTTCAGATAGGACAGAGCAAACTCATCCACGCCGCAGTGACTGAGCACGACCAGCCGCAATCCTGCTCTTCGTAGATGGCCTTTCTCCATGGCAAGGAAAGCACTGTCGTCCCCACAGTCGGGGTCGCCGATCACGAGGTCGCACTCAAGAGAGCAGATATCCTCAATCGCGTCGTTCCAAAATGAATGCTGCCCGACCAGCCACAGCGTGGGATGACTATCGATTACGCCAGCCACGCCCCTCCGATAGAGTTCGTGCCGATCTACGAGGACTACACCCAGCATTCCTCCCCCAGTGTCTGGATTGTAGGCCGAACGTGCGCACGACACAATAGGGCTTGGCGCAACACAGGTCCGCAGCAACGGAGGAGAGAAGAGCCACTCAGACAGCGGAACTTTCGGCGGACTTGATCACCAGGTTGAAGGGCCGGACTAATACCGAGACTAGTACCGAATTACTCCATACCACGAGTCTCAGGGTATTGGTCGAAGGTCCTCCTGCGGATAGCATCGCCTAATTGTGTATTGCCTGCCCCTACCCCCATTGGAACAGACCTCAGCAGCACTTCCTTCTTGCACCGCAGCATGTGCTGCCTGCAGAGCCTACGCCATATCGTAAAGAAGCCAGGAGGTGACGGGTGTTGAAAGGACTGAACACCAACCTAAGTCGCCGGCGCGTGGCCGCGCTATTGCTGCTTGGAGGATTGCTCTTGCTTCCGTCGATGGCGCGGTTAACCGTCCTGGCGGACGAAGCCCCACCTTTGTTCATAACCGCATGGGGCTCCTACGGCTCCGGACAAGGCGAATTTGACCGCCCGATGGGTGCCGCTGTGGACAACGACGGCAATATCTACGTGAGCGATATCTACAACCATCGGGTACAGAAGTTCGACCCGGACGGTCAGTTCCTTCTTGAGTGGGGAACCCCCGGATCGGGCGACGGCCAATTCAACGTCCCTGCGGGCATCGCGGTCGACTCGCCCGGTGATGTCTACGTCGTCGATTCCGATAACCATCGCATTCAGGTGTTCGATGCCACGGGTACGTACCTCCGGCAGTGGGGGACAAACGGCTCGGGCACCGGGAGATTCGACTGTCCGATGGGAGTCGCGGTGGATTCCGGAGGGTACGTGTATGTTGCCGACAGGGACAACCACCGGATACAGAAGTTCACCAACACCGGCGTGTTCCAGGCCGCATGGGGAACGTCCGGGAGTGGCGACGGTGAGTTCATACTGCCCACAGGCGTCGCGGTGGACAATGCCGGCCAGTTGTACGTTGCGGACACCGACAACAACCGCATTCAGGTTCTCGATACCGCCACAGGCAGCCACCTCGCTACCTACGGCTTACCTGGCCCGGACAATGGAGAGTTCGCGTCGCCGATGGGCATCGCCGTGACGGCGTCCGGGATCATCTACGTCGCGGACACGCTGAACCACCGGGTCCAGAAACTGGACGGTTGCGGCACCTTCGAATCCAAATGGGGCTCAATTGGATCGGGGCAGGGAGAGTTCAACTCACCGATGGGCATTGCCATCGGTGATAGCGGCCGAGTCTACGTGGTGGACAGCGAGAACCATCGACTCCAGAGCTTCGGCCACAGGCCGCCCGACTTCATAGCCGAGTGGGGATCTCAGGGCTCAGGGAACAGCGAATTCGAAGCTCCACTGGACGTCGCGGCCAGCCCAGGCGGCAACCTGTACGTCTCTGACTCGAACAACGACCGCATTCAGGTGTTCGACTGCCTGACATCCTTCATCGACTCGTGGGGGGCGGATGGCTCAGGAGAAACAGAGTTCGATGCGCCGTGCGGGGTCACGACCACTACGAACGGCGACGTGTACGTAACAGACCGCGAAAACGATCGCATACAGACGTTCGATGCCGACGGCACGTTCCTCTTTGACTGGGGATCCTCCGGTTCCGGCGAAGGTAACTTCGATTCGCCCATGGGCATCGCGGTTGGTCCAGACGGCCACGTGTATGTCGCCGACACGGACAACGACCGAATCCAGGAATTCAAGCAGGACGGAACGTTCACACGTGAATGGGGGAACAGCGGTACCGGTGACGGTGAGTTCGACAGCCCCATGGCTGTGGCGGTGCATGTGGACGGAAACGTGTATGTCGCCGACAGCGGCAACCACAGAGTCCAGAAGTTCACTGGTACGGGCACCTTCATGACCGCATGGGGTGGACAGGGCTCCGGCGAAGGCCAGTTTGAAACACCATCCGGAATTGCGGTTGACTCCCATGGTGGCGTCTATGTGTCGGACACCGGCAACGACCGAATACAACGCTTCAGCAATAGCGGTGCATTCAACATCATGTGGGGCTCACATGGTAGTGGGGACGGTGAGTTCGAGAGTCCCATGGGCATTGATACGGACTCAGCACGAAATATCTACGTCGCGGACACCGGCAACCAGCGAATACAGAAGTTCGGCTATCCAGTGGTCATCGAAATCGACCTTGAGGCCGGTTGGAACATGGTATCCGTGCCCGTTGCACCGCTTGACCCTTCGACATCGCACGTGTTCAGCGTCGCCGAAGCGGTGTACGCGTGGAACGCCACCGCCAAGTCCTATGCAGTACCCGATTCGATTGAACCGCAGCGTGGCTACTGGGTCGCATCAATCGTGGACCGCACAATCTACGTACAGGGAACTCCGGTCTGCACATGGTCCTCCGACCTCGCAACGGGATGGAACATGGTAGGTTCGGCATACGATTGCTCTCCTTCGTTCGTGGACCCCATCGACAATCCGGACCTATCCGTAGAGGCCCTCGCGTACTGGTGGAACCCGCAGTCAAAGGCATATGAATCGTGCACAACCATCGAATCCTGCAGGGGATACTGGGTGGCGGCGAACGGCCCCTGCTCGCTGAGGATGCAGGAATGAACGCCATGATGCGGAGAGCCGAATGCCTGACGGGACCACGCGAGCCTATACGTCGGACGTCCCGCCACCACAGGGAGGGAACTAAAGTGATAACGAGACGAATAGCCGGTGTCTGCCTTGCAGCGCTGATCAGCGCGGGGCTGATGGCACCGTTCTCGACTGCAGGGACAAGTGTCGTCAAGGCCGATTCACCACACGACTTCTTCCTACATGACGATGGTGCGTTCACGTCCACCGACACCACGGACACGCTCAATTCCACGCCTCCGGGGAGCACACTTTCGAATCCTCAATCACCTCTGGACTTCGACGCGGACGGGAATCCGGGACTCACGATCAGTCCCTTCTCAGGAGGTAGCACTGGTGCGCTCGCAAGCGACGTTTACCACGAATGGGCGGCGGCACCACTGGGGGACGACCTCGTACTGTCCGGGTCGTCGCGCATACACCTCTACACGTCCAGCTCTGTAGCCGGCGCGGCAGGCTCCGCGATGGCGTTTGTGATTGACTACGACCCTGCCACGTCCGAGGAATCACTCATTGGCTGCACGGTCGTCGCAGACGACCCGTGGACCGAAGGCACTGGCTGGGAAGAGAAGGTGCTTCACTTCGTGCCACGTCGAACCAGTGTTGACCCCTCGACCGGCTTCCCGTACTACTTCCTCGCTTCGGGCCACCAACTGGTCTTGCGACTGATGGTAGACGGCAGTGAGGATGCCTCCGACATTCTTTTCGCCTATGACTCGGTCGAGTATCCCTCGCGCCTGTCCCTGGCATCCACCGATGCTGACAATGTGCAGCCGCCCACGGACAGCGACTGCGACTGGGTTGTATCAGGGCATGACCTCTTCTCGGGCCTTCCCGGCAATGTCGGACTTGGCACAAGCGAACCGGAAGCCAAGTTGCACGTGGTTGGAGATACGATCTTCGACGGGAGCCTGGGCGTAGGAGGAGAGTCCTCGTTCAAGGAACTGACCGCAACTGAACTGACGGTGAACGGCAATTCCTCCCTGAACGGACACCTGGGTGTCACCGCTGATTCAACGCTGGGTGGAACTCTGGGAGTGGGAGGCGATTCCACGCTGGGAGGAAAGCTGGACGTGACGGGCGACTCAACACTGAACGGCAGTCTAGACGTTTCCGAGAACTCATCGTTCAATGGAAACCTTGGCGTTGCGGGAAAGGTCACGAGCGGCAGTCTCAGGACTGGCGCACTCAGGGTGGAAGGCTCGTCAGCGGAGCATGTTGCATGGTTCAAGAACACGGCGGGGGGCAGCGGAGACGGTATCGCTGTGCAGATAGCCAAGTCGACAACCAGCGCCGAGAACAACTTCATGACCTTCTACGACGGTTCAGGGCGCACAGTGGGCCGAATCGAGGGATTCGACTATCCGGGAGACTGGAACGACCAACTGGATGAGTTGCCGGGGACCATGATGGACTACTTTGACGAGTCCGATTGGCGAATGAATACACTCATGGACTGGCAATCGATTCTGTTCAACACCAAGTACTTCGAAATAGTACCCGAACTCGCATTCAAAGTGTGTTTCGGGGATCTCGGGTGCGTGAACAAGAACCTGGGAGGACCTTGGGGTGTCAGTGTCCCTACCGGCGTCAAGCTGCCTCCTGAAATCGATTGGAACATGGGGCCAGGTGATCTGAGTAGAGTCTTCCCAGACTACGACAAGTACGACTCGCTTCTGGAATGGGCAATCGAAACCGACAACACAGACATGATCTCAAAGAGCCCGTTGGACATTGCCGTGTCGGCCTACCTGTTCCAGAAGAAGGCAGAACTCAACGACAATGGCATCACCTTCGGATCGCAAGGCGCGGACTACGCGGAATGGCTACCTAAGGAAGACCCCGAGCAAGTCATGTTGTCCGGCTGCATTGTCGGCTTGCGCGGTGGCAAGGCGAGCAAGAACACCGAGGGTGCCGAGCAGATACTGGCCGTTTCTACTTCGCCCGTAGTTCTTGGCAATATGAGACCGGAAGGCGACGAGGACGGCTACGTGCCGGTCGGTTTCATGGGCCAACTACCCGTTGCCGTATGGGGCCACGTAGATGTTGGCGACTACATCGTGCCTTCAGGTATCAATGACGGTGCCGGCATTGCCATCTCTCCAGACGAGATTAGTCTGGAAGACCTTCCCTTGGTTCTTGGCCGGGCATGGTCAGCGTCCGAAGACGATTCCGGTCTGAACATGATAAACGTCAGCATCGGACTCAAGAGCAACGAATGGGTCGAGATACTGGAGCAGCACTCTGAGAAGCTTGAAAGCCTCGAGACGGAGTTGGAGGAACTGAAGGCCGAGGTCGCAGACATCAAGGCGTTGCTCGAGTAAGACACTCCAAGCCATACAGAGAGTCTCTTGTCCCACTGGGCGGGTGCCGAAGTCAGCCGCTTCTGAGGCTTCTTCGGCACCCGTCCCGCATCACAAGCCACAAATTGCATACTGGCGACACTGGGCAGAGTTCACGTGCCTGAAGGCAACTCCCCCTCTGGCAACCCTCTGTTCCTTGACGCCCTGAAAAAACCGATGCTAAGCTACCTGTTCCAGCCACTATGGAAGAAGACACTAAGACCCATCGCGTTTCCACCAGCGACGACATCGAGGTATCCACATATCTCGGTATCGCCAGGGCAATGCAGGCAGAGCAGCCTGAACCCAAGGAGACTGCCCCACTCAGCGGTCGTGAGACCATCATCGTCCTCGATTTCGGCTCGCAGTACAGCATGCTGATAGCGAGGAGAATCCGCGAGTGTCACGTCTACTGCGAGGTACTACCCTACGACACGCCCTGGGAACGCATCGAGAAGCTCAATCCCAAGGGATTCATCCTCTCCGGTGGTCCCGCCAGCGTCTACGCGGAAGGCGCGCCACTGGCCCCGACCTACGTGTTCGAGAAACGCCTTCCCATCATGGGCATCTGCTACGGGATGCAGGCAATCGCGCACCAACTCGGAGGCCAGGTAAGTCCGGGGGAGCGGCGAGAGTACGGCCATGCTGTGCTTCACATCGAGACCGACGGGTCCGACCTTTTGGCAGGACTACCGACATCCATGCCCGTGTGGATGAGTCACGGCGACGAGGTCACGGAGATGCCCCCTGGCTTCCGCGCGCTCGCCTATACCGAGAATGCCCGATATGCAGTCATCGGCAATGGTGAAGGTGTGTACGGGCTGCAATTCCATCCGGAGGTGACGCACACCCCCCAGGGCAAGCAGCTCATTGAGAACTTTGCCTATCGCGTGTGCGGTTGCAGCGGCAACTGGACGCCTGCCCGCTTCATCAGCGAGAGCGTCGAGCGTATCCGTGCTCAGGTTGGGAACGGCAAGGTCGTGTGCGCTTTGTCTGGCGGCGTCGACTCGGCCGTGACAGCCACCCTGATACACCGCGCAATCGGGGACAACCTGACCTGCATCTTCATCAACAATGGCCTTCTGAGGCGAGAAGAACCCGAGCGGGTGCTCAATACGTTCGACAACAATCTCAAAGTCAAAGTCATCTATATCGATGCCACCGATAGGTTCCTGCGCCGCCTGCGGGGCGCGGTTGACCCCGAGTTGAAGAGAAGAATCATCGGAGAGGAATTCATACGAATCTTCGAGGAAGAGGCGACCAAGCTCGGCACAGTCGACTTCCTTGCCCAGGGCACCGTGTACCCGGACGTTATCGAGAGCAGCAGTTCGCGAGAGAACAAGGCCTCGGCAAGAATCAAGAGCCACCACAATGTGGGCGGACTGCCGGAACATATGAGCCTCAACCTTGTTGAGCCGCTTCGCTATCTGTTCAAGGACGAGGTGCGCGAGGTAGGACTTGAACTCGGCATTCCCGAGGAGATGATCTGGCGGCAGCCATTCCCCGGCCCCGGCCTCTCGATTCGTGTAATCGGCGAGGTTACCGCTGAGAGACTCGACATCCTCCGCTCTGCGGACTGGATAGTCATGAATGAGGTCAAGAAGGCCAAGCTCTATAGTCAACTATGGCAGAGCTTTGCGGTCCTCACCGACGTTCGAAGTGTGGGCGTCATGGGAGACCTGCGCACCTATGGCTACCTGATTGCGATTAGGGCCGTGTCCAGCAGCGATGCTATGACTGCAGACTGGGCAAGACTGCCATACGAACTCCTCGACAGAATGTCCGACCGTATCGTCAACGAGGTTCCCCACGTGAACCGAGTTGTGTATGACATCACCAGCAAGCCCCCGGCTACCATCGAGTGGGAGTAGGCAGGGAGGTTCAGCACGCACGTTTCTCCATTGTCTTTCAGTGCCATGCTGCGTCGTACTTGCATCGCGTAGCCCCATCTATCTGAGAGGAGCAGCACCAGGTGAAAATACTTGTTGTGGGCGGTGGCGGCCGCGAGCACGCCCTGGTCTGGAAGCTTTCACAGAGTCCAAAGGCAAGTGAACTGTTCGCCGCACCGGGTAACGCCGGAACGGCCGGGATTGCCACGAACTTGCAGATTTCGGCGAGCGACATAGACGGACTGGTCGCTGCAGCGAAGTCGAGAGACATCGACCTCGTCGTGGTCGGTCCTGAGGTTCCACTATCCATGGGACTGGTCGACGCCATGCAGGCTGAAGGCATACGCGCATTCGGTCCCTCGAAACAGGCTGCGCAACTGGAGGCCAGCAAGGCCTTTGCGCACAGCCTGATGCAACAGTGTGGTATCCCTGCGGCAGTCTCGCGTGCATTCACAAAGCTCTCAGACGCGCAGAAGTATGTGAGTTCTCTTGAGCCGCCTATCGTCGTGAAGGCCGATGGACTTGCTGCAGGCAAGGGCTCCATCATTGCCATGACCCACCACGAGGCCGACTCGGCGCTCCGCGAGATTATGGAGCAACGAGTCTTCGGCGAGGCAGGCGACACCGTAGTCATCGAGGAGTTCCTCAAGGGACGTGAGGTCAGCCTGCTTGCCTTCACCGACGGCAAGCATGTCGTGCCGATGGTTCCCTCCTGTGACTACAAGAGGGCACTGGACAACGACGAAGGGCTGAACACGGGCGGCATGGGTTGCTACAGCCCACCAGGGTTCTTTCCTCCGCACCTTATGGAGGAAGCGACCAGGGTTGCCATTGTTCCGATAGTCGAGGCGATGACAAGCGCCGGCTGGGACTATCGAGGCGTCGTCTACGCAGGGTTGATGGTCGACGGAGACAGCATCAAGGTGCTTGAGTACAACGCGCGCTTCGGTGACCCCGAAACGCAGGTAATTCTGCCTCGCCTCAAATCAGACCTGGTGGAAGTGCTCCTTGCGTGCGTGGAAGGCAGACTCGACGAAATCGATGTCGAGTGGCACGATGGATGCAGCGTCGGAGTCGTGCTGGCATCGGGCGGCTATCCTGGCCCGTACGAGAAGGGACTGCCAATCTCCGGTCTTGACGATGTCGACAACGATGCCGCAGTCTTTCATGCGGGGACTTCGACGGGAGACAACGGAAAGACGGTGACCAGCGGCGGTCGCGTGCTTGCCGTTGTGTCCACTGGCGAGAGCATCGTCCAGGCGAGGGAGCGAGTGTACCGCAACACTCAACACATCTCATTTGAAGGAATGATGTACCGCAACGACATCGCGCTGAGGGAGGTCAAGTAGGTGGAACCAGTCGTTGGGATCGTTATGGGCAGTAACAGCGACCGGGAGCTCGTAGCTCCTGCGCTTAGCGTGCTTGAGGAGTTTGGCGTCCCACATGAGGTCAGCATTCTCTCGGCGCACAGAACTGCGGACAAGGTCCGTGAGTATGCCCTGTCCGCTGAGAAACGGGGAATCCGCGTGCTCATAGCTGCCGCGGGATACTCGGCACACTTGCCGGGAGTCCTTGCCAGTTGGAGTATGCTACCCATCATAGGCGTGCCGCTACCAACCAGCGACTTGAAAGGCGTCGACTCGCTTCTCTCTATCGTGCAGATGCCCGGGGGAATCCCGGTTGCTGCGACGGGCATCGGCAGAAGTGGGGCCAAGAACGCCGCGTTGCTGGCAGTACAGATACTGGGCACAAGCGACGAGTTGCTCAGGGCGGCCTACAATGAATATCGACAGAAGATGGCCAGTCAGTGAGGAAGACAGATGATTGAGCGCTACTCCCGTCCCGAAATGAAGAATATCTGGTCGGACCAGACGAAGTTCGACTTGTGGCTCAAGGTCGAGATTGCCGTCTGCGAGGCATGGCATGACATGGGCAAGATTCCAGCAGAGGACCTTGAGGGTATCCGGAAGGCAACCTTCAGCCTCGACCGGCTCGCTGAGATTCTCAGCGTGACCCATCACGATGTCACTGCGTTCCTCCAGGCAGTGGCAGAGAACCTTGGCCCCGAGTCACGGTTCATTCACCTGGGCCTGACGTCTTCCGACGTCATGGATACCGCACTCAGCCTTCAGATGAAGGAAGCAGCGCGAGTTCTGCAGGCAGACGTGGACGCCCTGACTGCAGCCCTGAGGTCACGCGCCATCGAGCACAAGTACACACTTACGATGGGTCGCACACATGGAGTGCACGCGGAGCCCATGACATTCGGGCTTCGGCTCGCACTCTGGACCAAAGAGATGGAGCGGAACGCCGAACGCCTTCGAAGAGCAACTGAGGGCGTTGCCGTCGGCAAAATCTCCGGCGCAGTGGGCAGCCACGCCACCGTACCGCTCGAAGTGGAAGAGAACGCGTGTCGCAGGCTCGGTCTCGGTGTGGCCGAGGTATCGAGTCAGATAGTACAACGTGACCGCCACGCCGAGTTTCTCTGCACGCTGGCTATCATCGCAAGCTCCCTCGAGAAGTTCGCAACTGAGGTCAGGGGACTGCAACGCACCGAGGTTCGAGAGCTCGAGGAACCCTTTGAGAGTGGTCAAACAGGCTCGTCCGCAATGCCACACAAGCGCAATCCCGAGCTGTGCGAGCGCGTGACTGGCCTTGCCCGCGTCGTGCGTGCAAACGCCATGGCATCCCTGGAGAACATCTCCCTGTGGCACGAACGCGACATCAGTCACTCATCCGTGGAGCGTGTCATCATTCCCGACTCCTGCCTCGTGCTTGACTATGTTCTGCCCATGTTCACGTCCATCATCGCAGGGCTCAAGGTGAACGTCGATAAGATGATGGAGAACGTGGAACTGACCCGGGGACTTGTCTTCTCACAGAGAACGCTGTTGGCTCTCATAGAGAAGGGAATGACACGTCAGGACGCCTATAAGGTAGTCCAGACAAACGCCATGGATGCGTGGAACAACAACAAGAACTTCCGCTCGCTGCTCGAAGCAGACCCAACGGTGACCGACAAGCTCTCGACTGCCGAACTGGACGCCGTCTTTGACTACGGGTTCTACACCCGAGAAGTCGACCGAATCTTCGAACGTGCGGGAATCACCGGCGAGGCCGGCCCACTCGATGCCGGCTCGCAGCGTCTAGCGCCACATTCATACTGAGGTGAAAGACATGAATGCTGTGACTGAGACCTCCCTACCCCTTCCCCTATTCCAGCGTGGCAAGGTTCGCGACGTGTACGACCTTGGCAGCGAGCTTCTGCTGGTGTCGAGCGACCGCATATCAGCGTTCGATTTCGTCCTCCCGTCGGGAGTGCCGCAAAAGGGCAGCGTGCTCAATCGCATGTCGGCCTTCTGGTTCCGCCAGACAAGCCACATCATCCCAAACCATATGATGCTCTCAATCGAGGACGTCGACGCGCTGGAACAATTGGTTGTCAGGCTTGAGCTGGACCAGCCGCTACCCACGACCCTCGTCAACCGCTCTATGATAGCCAAGAAGGCGGACCGGGCTCCGGTTGAATGCGTCATCCGCGGCTATCTGTCCGGCTCGGCATGGAAGGAATACAAGGAATCGGGTACCATCAGCGGGAAACCCATGCCCGAAGGACTCCAGGAAAGTGAACGGCTTCCCGAACCTCTCTTCACGCCCACAACGAAGCTTGAGAGTCATGACAGACCTCTCACCGACGACGATGTCGTTGCCCTCGGCCTTGAAGACACCATGCCCAAGCTGGAAGAGGCAAGCCGGGCCATCTACACGTTTGCAGCCGACTATGCCAGGCAGCGCGGAATCATAGTGGCAGACACGAAGTTCGAGTTCGGTTGGCTGGATGACAAACTGATTCTGATTGACGAGGCGCTGACACCCGACTCGAGCAGGTTCTGGTCCGAGAAGGACTACGTCGTGGGAAAGCCGCAGCCGAGTTACGACAAGCAACCCGTCAGGGACTGGTTGGCAAACTCCGGATGGAACGGCAAAGCCCCTGTACCCCCTCTACCACCCGAGGTGATTGCTGCCACGACCGAGAGATACGCTACGATATACAAGTGGCTCACCAGCTAGCTGGTGAGCCACTCTCAAAGCGCCACTTTCTTCTCAGCTAGTAGGTCGCGTGCCAGTCTTCAGAAACCTCCGGCGCTTCCACGCGTGCGTACCACGGCGTGCCGTACGCATCCGCAATTGCGCTTATCATCCGCAAGCGGTCGACCACAGTCGTGTTGAAGAACTCGATGCGCTCCTCCCGTGATTTCATGGAGGTAGCCTCTTGCCACAGTGCGCGCCCTCCAAGGAATCCCGAAGCCCCCGCCTTGCACGCTATCTCCACCTGCCGCTTGAACCATTCAAAGTCCACGCCGCCGCTGAGGATAATCCACGGCACCTCGCTGGCTTCATCAAGCCTCTTGCAGTACTCCAGCATGACCTTCTCGTCCGTCTCGACACTCACGTCGACAGGGAACTCTGCCTTGAGAACATCTATGCCCAGAGGAGTAATCTCTTTGGCCGTCTGAATCACAACCTCGGGTCTCTTTTTCGCGTAGCCACCACCGGTAGCCTCATCGCCAACGGCGTATCCAACAGGCTCGACGACGAACGGCAAATCCTGCGCTTCACAATCAGCGGCAAGCTTCCTCACAAGCCCGAGCTGCTTGCCCGCAACATCTACGTCAGGCCGATAGTAGAGAAGCAGCTTGGCCGCGTCCGCACCCATGCGTCGTACTTTCTCGGCGCTCCAGTTTGCCAGCTCGCGGCTGATCCGCGACTCTGCCTCGCCAGAATACCCCGTCTCTTCAAGAGACACGACGAGGCCGGTTGAACCATCGAGACTCTCGTTCGCTATGCCCTGAGAGGCCCCGTAGAGTGGGTCCAACAGGATCGCGCTCGCCCACATGGAGAGCGCCTCACAGATGTCCATCTTGAAATCCACCATGTCGTCGTAGGTGGGGTCAGTGCCCATGGCACTCTTGAGCATCTTCTTGAGAGAGCCCCTGTGATCCAGGGCACACATGCTAAGGCTGCCCGCGCCATTAGACAGGCGCTGCATGCCCCGGTACTTGCCAACGGATATCTTGCCCATACTTCACCTCGCCAGAGTCTTCATTAGATGTAGGAGGTCCGAATCAATGCCTTTCTGTTTTGACCATGCATCGGCGAACGGGGTCTCAACCACTTCACCGTTGACCTGGCCGATCATCACACTCGAGCGTCCTTCCGCGAGCGCACGGACCGCCCCCGCACCCAGTCTGCTCGCGAGAAGCCGGTCGTTCGCGGTTGGAGCGCCTCCACGTTGGACATGGCCGAGAA
>Ga0272441_10003703_pt1 | contig 28736 bp, 32 predicted proteins | sample SSMProp6N_FD_193582 | JGI IMG/M metagenome (GOLD analysis project Ga0272441, IMG submission 193582) | Marine sediment archaeal communities from Little Sippewissett salt marsh, Falmouth, MA, United States - SSM-Prop-6N | ecosystem: Environmental > Aquatic > Marine > Wetlands > Sediment ... | reverse complement strand
ATCGCTCAAAAACCTCCTGTTTTTTCGGCTTTAAAAAAAGATGGAAAGCGTATGTATGAATATGCAAGAGAAGGTAAGGAATTGGAGATAAAAGCCAGGTTTGTTGAAGTTTTGGAATTTGAGATTTTGGAAATAAATCTGCCCGTATTACGATTCAGGATACGATGCAGCAAAGGCACATATATAAGATCTATCGCCCATGATTTTGGTAAAGCATTGAATTCCGGGAGCCACTTATCATCCCTTAGAAGAACCAAAATAGGGGACTATAACGTAAATAATGCGGTAGCACCGGCAAATTTTAAAGAAACGATGAATGTTTAACAACTTTAAAATGAGGTGTTGAGTGAAATATATTATTAAAAATTTGGTTATAGAAATATGGACCTGAATCGAAGTCAGCTTTCTCTTATTATTACTTTCTTCTCTCTATCGATAGTGATATTGTTACTTTTTAATATTCACTTGGGATCTGAGGAACAGGAAGAGTATATAATTGAATTGAGCTTGGCGGACGAGGAGCTTGAAAAAATAATTGAAGAGTTGGAAAGACAGGAGGAGATGGCCAAAGCAGATCCCATAAAAAGTCATATGGCTTTTAACGAAACCGCCAAATCTAGCTTGGAAGAACCGGAACCTCTAAAAACACTTGAAGAACTATTAGAGGAAAAAGAAGCTTCGATGAATGAAGATGACTTCAAAGAATTTTTGAATTCAGATTCAGGATATGCAGCCAGCCTTAAAGATCTCGTAAAAAAAAGAGAAGAAAAAAAACAACAACTAGAGGAGGTAGAGGCTAATAAACAAGAATTCACAAATAAGCTTGAAAAAAGAAAAACCTCCATTTCATATTCGTTAGTTGATCGTTCTAATTATTTACTTCCACCTCCAATTTATACCTGTATTGAGGGTGGTAGAGTTGTAGTGAATATTGAAGTAGATGCTTCGGGCAATGTTATTGATGCTAATTTTAATGCAAAAAGCTCTAATACATCTAATGGCTGCCTTGTTGATAACGCTATTTCCTATGCCTTAAAGGCAAAATTTAGTTCAGCATCGAGAGCTACTCAAAAAGGAACAATAACCTACCTATTTCAAAGTAAGTAAACCCAAGAGATCGTCGAGGATATTTTCCCCTTTATCTTTATTATACCAAAGCTGCAAATCTTGCTTAAATTCGGGTGTAAGTTCCCCGTTTTCTTTTTTATAAACTTCAACCATTTTAGTTGCCTTAGTAGGCCTTGGGCCCCAGGAATTCATAACTTCCATACGCTGTTCATCAACCATTAACAGTTTGGGAATAGACAAGGTTCCATTTGTTCGAAAAAGATCCATGAGCTCCGGGTTTTCATCTCGCAATGCTACTTTAAACGTAATTTTTGCTGATGATTCTGCTATCTTATTCATTACGGGCATTGCAGGGGCAGCATCACCACACCAACTTTCGGTTAAAACGAGCCATAAAACTGGTTTTTTCCATTTTTCAATCCTCTTATTTGCAGTGTCCGACAATTTTAGTGTTTTATCCCATCGTCTTATCCTCTGGTTATTTAACAGCGTATAATTGATCAGAGACTCTTTCTGTTCAACGCCTGTAGTCCTTTTGAGTGCAGTCAATTCATCCAGGAGATTTCTATAATCTTCATAGGTATATGCACGGGACAATGCAGATTCAACTAGTTTTTCTTGCAGTATTAGATCTTCGGTATTTTTCATTTCCTCATAGTCGTGTAAAATCAAAAAACCAAACAGTATTTTGTTTCAAATTGGTTTTTTTGGCAATCCCTCCCATCGCATCATTAATACTATTGAGTACACCAAGACATTAAGAGTGGTTAAGGCATGCTCCATTTATAAGGAGTTTTTGAAATATGGCTGCTACAGGTTTTCCGGATTTATGGCAAGGCTCCTGAAAAGCTTCGCCTTTTCAGTTAAGTATTTATTCTGTACTTCATTCTGTTTAAGTTCAGAATCAATTAGTTTACTTTCCCTGCTAATTATCAAAAACAAGGAACTTTCTCCAAAATCGAATTTTCTTTCTTCTGCTGCCAATAGTTTATTATAGTCACCAACAATATCCTCTATAAGTGAATTCTGTATCTGATAAGAATCCAAAGCATTATAGATTGCCAAAACTTTATTTTGAATTTCGATTTCAGCATTGTCCAATTCAAATTGAGTATCGTTTAGTTTAAACTTTGCTAATTTTAAATCCCCTCTTTCTTTTCTCAAAAACAATGGGAATAGGAAGTTAACACCTCCTTTGTATTGTTGTGAATCATAAGAATTCAGAGTTCCCGGGGTTTCTGTAAGGAAGTTATACTCGATATCAATTCTCGGTAGTAGTTTATTGGCTTTTAATCTCTTATCTACTTCCAGGCCAGCCAATTTAAACCCTAAAGACTTAATCTTAGGGTGATTTTCCAATGAAAAACTATCCAAAGGTTTTCCCATGATTTCCAGAGTGATATCCACCTCCCTGTTTATAGCGATATTTGGAATTACATTTGGCTGCAACTCTATTGGAATATTATTCTCCATCCATAAAAAATTCGAAAGTTCCAAAGTCTTATTGGTAAGCTCAACCATGGCTTGTTCGAGACGAAGTTGCCTGTCCTGAAATGCAATTTTGGCTTCCACAACATCTATTGATGCGATATCACCTGCTTCTGCACTACGCTTAATTCCTTCCAATCTGGAACTGGCATTATCAACAAAATTCTCATAAACCGTTTTGTTTCTATATGCCTGTAACCAATCAAAATATGCTACTGACGCTTTAAAAAGAATCTCATTAACTAATAAATCTCTATCTGCTAAGGTCTGTTCTTTAAAATATTTGGCCCGTTTTAAGGTTGCCATTCTTTCATTGATCCATATTCCTTGAAGCACAGACACAGAGATTCCCGCACTAAACAATCCGCCCTCTGGCAATGATTCATCCGGATTTATAAACTCTCCTTCATCCTGCTGAAAGTTACCTTTTAATTCTATCCCATACCAAGTGGGGACTTTGAAGGTAGCATTAAAACGGTCATAATACTCAACACCCTTAAACTGTTTTCTTTCGTAATCTACTTCAATTTTTGGATCAAATCCTCCTCTTGAGCGCATTAGATTTGCTTGCCCAATACCGATTTGTAATTCAGCCTGACGAGCTATGGGATGATACTTTTTTACATACCCTAAAAACTCGTAAAAGCTTAAAACGAGGGTGTCGTTCCCCTGAGCGTTTAATGAAAGTGAAACGAAAAGAATAAGTAAAAACCAATGCTTTTTCATATTACTTTTTCTCAGATTTAGACATATCCCCATTCGGCTGATAGTAATTAGGGGGGAAACCATTTAGCTGTCGCCACAATTCAAACCAAATCGGCACGTCTTCTAAAAGAGCTATAGTATAGGCTCCAGAACCAACTCTTAAATCCTTTGGCCATTCATGGTCATTAGGATCAGGTGCTAATAGTATTCTATATTTTCCATTGTCACTAATAAAAGTTTCAATGGCTACCACCTTTCCTCCATAAGTGCCATAAGAGACATTTGGCCACCCGCTAAATACAATTGCCGGCCAACCATCAAATTGTATTCTAACTTCCTCACCCAGATGCATTAAGGGCAAGTCTATAGGTCTTACAAAAGTCTCGACGGCCATGTCGTAATCGGCCGGCATAATACCAACTAATTGTTCTCCTTCCTTAAAGGTCTCTCCAACTCCCGCTTTAATCGCCTTATTTATAAAGCCGTTTTGAGGAGCCTTTATAAAGTACATATCATTTCGCATAGAGTAATTAGTAAACTCGTTTTCCAGTTTAGTTACCTGAGCCTCAGAATCAAACTGATTAGACTGTGCAGTGAACATATCACTCTGCGCCTTTGATATTTTATCGGTGTATTCTGCCTGTACTCTATTTATTTCCACTTCGGCATTGATGACTTGATTTATCGCAGAGAGAAGTTTGTTTTCCTGGGAGATAAGTTTGGCCTGTGTTTCTTGTAACTTTAACTTCTTTTCTTCTACATCTGTCACCGCCTTTAAGCCCTCATTTTCAAGCTGAAGTACTCGATTGTATTGTCTTTGTGCAATGGTAATATTTGTCTTAGCCGCTTCGAGGTCGATACTATCACTTTCTACTTTAAGGTTGGATTGAATAAGTTTGTTTTTAGCCTGAAGTAATTTTAATTCCCTTTCTCTACTCAAAGCTGCTATTTGATTATTAAGCGCTTTAACCTTGCCTTCATAAGATGTAACAGCACTTGATTTGGCCCTAATTTGCTGCCCAGTTCTTTCTACTAAATTAGGATCAAAATACTCATTCTTTATCTCTGATATAAAAAGAATTGTATCCCCTTTTTTTACATAATCCCCTTCCTGCACATACCATTTTTCAATTCTACCTGGAATTGGTGATTGTATGGTCTGAGGTCTTTGACCTGGACTTAAGGTGGTTAAAAAACCACTTCCTGATACGTTCTGTGTCCAGGGTAAAAAAAGTACAATAAAACCAATACCTGCAAATATCAATAGAAACCGATTGAAGTGTTTATAATACTTTGTATGAAAAACTTTCTGGGAAGAGCTATAAACACTCAGATCTACTTTCCGATTTAGTTTATTAGGTGAAATGTTTAGCATGTCTTCTAACTTTGGTTTTTTATTTTACCATTTTCCATGGTGATAATAGTGCTACATTTTTGTTCCCATAGTGGATTTTGACTTACTACCAGGAGTGCCCATGGGTTTGATCTATCCGATAAGAAATCCATTATTTCCTTCGTTTCTTTAGGGTTAAAATGGTCTAATGGGTCCTTTAAAATCAACATCCTTGGCTTTTTAACTATACTACGTGCCAAAACAATTTTCTTAGAAACTACATATGGGATTTGCTGGCCTTCGGGATAAAGCATTGTATGAAGTCCTTTAGGTTGGTTCTTTACAAATTCCACTAAGCCGGTTTTCTCTAAAACCCAATAAACCTCATCTTCTGTAATAGAAGTGTCTCCGAAAGTTATGTTCTCTAAAATACTGCCCTCGAAAGGAGATTCCTCTGAGAGAGATTTTCCAATATGCGAACGATAATAATTTAAATTGATCATTTTCAAGGAAACATTGTTTACATAGATATTTCCTTTATCCGGTTCTACAATTCCGGCAATCAAGCGAAGTAGCGTAGACTTACCAGACCCGGAATTGCCATGTAGTAATATTCTGCAACCTGGGGTAATAGTAAGAGAGACCGAATCAATGATCTGCTTTTCGCGCCCTGGCACATTGTAACTAACTCCATCTAATTCTACAGTGAAAGCTTCATCTTCCTTAAAAGGCATTTGCCCATCTTGAGGCTCTAATTCCTTATCTACTACTTGCCCCAGTTTTTCCAGTGACGTTAGCAAGTCATAAAATGTCTCTAATCCTAATATTAGTTTCTCAACGGAGCTAATCACCAACAATATTATGATTTCGGCAGCAACAAACTGACCAATATTCATCTCCTGATTAAGGACAAGAATCCCCCCTATAAGCAATAGGCCAAGGGTAACCAGAACTTTAAAACCAATCATCTGAATAAACTGAATCACCAATATTTTAAAGTGACTTTCCCTCGCACTAAGATAGTCAGACACTAGTAAGTCTGTTTTGTTCATGGCCAAACTGGTTTTACCAGACAACTTAAAACTCACTATTGAGCGCGCTACTTCCTGTATCCAATGTGCAACTTTATATTTATTTTTTGATTCATCTAAACTGGTCTCCATCCCGCGTTGTGCAGTAAATTTGAAGACTACATATATTAGTAGTAATAGAAGAATTCCATAAATTATAAAAAATGGATGATAGAATGACAGCAATAACAAACCAAGAATAATTTGTAATAAAGCCGCAGGGAAATCAATTAAAATCTTTGACAGTCCTTTCTGAACATTTAAGGTATCAAAAAAGCGATTAGCCAACTCGGGAGGATAGAAATTAAGGAGTTGGTTCATCTTTATTTTTGGGAACCGGTAAGCAAACTCAAATGCAGATCTGGTAAATATTTTTTGCTGCACATTTTCAATAATCCGTATCTGCATTAATTGCAGGACACCAACAAAAGCTACACCTAATGTTACAAGAATTACCAGAATTATCCAGGAAGTACTGACCTGGGCTCCCTGGATCAGGTTTATTATGGCTTGTATTCCTAATGGAAGGGATAAATTGACGACCCCAGCAAATATAGCATAGTAAAATACCTGAAGGACATCTCTCTTGTCAAGCTTTAATAATCCTAATAAACGCTGCCAGGCACTAAGGATGTTTTTAGCCATTGTTTTTAATATTTAGGGTGTTAAAGGCGATGTGTTTAAAATATTCTGTAGGAGTAACATTGACATCACAACTTGTTAAAGAAGAAAAATGATCCATCAAAAAATACTGATGCAAAGCACCTTCAATAAGTGTGCTGGCCAGACTTTCCGGATAGGGGTAATCTGTGTTTACTTCTTTTATCATTTGACTCAGTCTATTGACAAGTCTTTTGTAAATTACAAAATAACCTTCCTTGTTTTCCATATCCACTTCTTTGGTGAGATAAGACTTAGAATATTCATTAATCACAATTTTATTTAATAATACTTCATCAATATGGGTAAAGGCCAAATCTATTTCTGTTGCCTGTGTCATGATTTCAATGGCTTTTTCCAATTTAGCGCTGGCATCAGGGATATTGTTTGTTGCAAAAACCAACCGATATTCAAGCCAACCCCAATACCAGGAAGCAAGATAAAGCAATAACTTATGCTTATTTTCAAAATAGCGATAAATGGAACTTTCATTGGATCCGATCTTTTGACCCAATTTTTTGAAAGTGAAACTCTCGAAACCAATGTCATTAATCATGAGAATACTTTCTTCAACTATTCGTTTCCCCAGATTGGAAGATTCAGGGTCCTTTACATATAATTTATCATTAATCGTAATTCGAACAGACTGCAGTAACTTTTCCATCAGCTTGAAATTAAATATTTGTCAAATATAATAGTATTACTATCAATATATAATAGTTTAACTGTTTTTTAACAATTGTAATACTTGCATTTAGAACATTATTTTAATATCTTTATGTAATTTAAAATGAGACTGAATCATGAGAAATATTACGATCTGTATCCTTTTTGTGCTCTCAGTATTCTTAATACAGGCACAGGAAAAACAACAATTCAACATCCAAAAAGGGGTTGTTTTAACTATTAAAGGCCCTTCTGCATTCGATTATCAGCACGTTCATTTTCCCAGAAGGAATTTTATTATAAAACGGGGAGGTATCGCGGATATGAAGACTGTATTAGGTAAAAAAGTTGAAATAATCGACTACACTTATACTTCTGATGGCAGAACGGAGGTTACTTTAAAACTGGTGGATGGCAAGAAATTTTTTAGAAAGTTCACGACCGTTAAAGCGGATCTGGAAGATGCATTATCCACGGGCGAATTAAGTGAGTAAGAATTTACTTGCAGACACGAGCCACTCTAACTATATTTAAAACTTAGAGCAGCCAGGTTTATTTCGTCGACACCAGCTTTAAAAAATATTCCACTATATTTAGAACTCAAGAATTAGCGGAATGGAAAAACAACGCTGTGGTTGGTGTCTGGGGAATGATCTTTATATGGCCTACCATGATAACGAATGGGGGGTCCCCGTAAGGGACGACAAAACGCTTTTTGAATTTTTAACCCTTGAAACATTCCAGGCAGGGCTCAGTTGGTTGACTATTTTAAAAAAACGAGATAATTTCCGAAAAGCTTTTGATGGTTTTGACTATTTGAAGATTTCAAGGTATACAGAAAAAAAGATTGAAGCTTTATTGCAGAATGAAGGAATTATACGGAATAAACTTAAAGTTCGTGCAGCGGTAGGCAACGCCCAAGCTTTTATGAAGGTACAGCAGGAATTCGGAAGTTTCAGTTCATACATTTGGGACTTTGTAGATGGCCAACCCATAAAAAATAAAATTGAGAACCACAAAGAAGGCCCTGCAAATACGGCTTTATCTGACGCCATTAGCAAAGACCTTAAAAAAAGAGGCTTCAAATTCGTGGGCAGTACAGTGGTATATGCCCATATGCAAGCTACCGGAATGGTAAATGATCATGAAGTAAATTGTTTTAGATATGATGAGGTGTAGTAGTTTACCAGTTTTAGTATTGGTCTTATTTCAGTTCTCAATGGTTAATTCTCAGGTAAAGGTTGAGCGGGAACACCGTATTAAAAAAAATCAATTCCCCGATGCAGCCCATGATTTCATCCAGGAGAAACTGCAGGATGCCAAGAAAATTCGTTTTTATAAAGAAACGGATACTACAAAAATTACTTATGAAGCGAAGTTTAAAAAAGATAAACTGCAATACAGTGTTGAGTTTGATGAATCGGGCAAGCTTGAGGATATCGAAATTCTAATTAACGAAGTAGACGTCCCTGACGAATCATGGTTGAAGATCACCAAGTTCCTTAAGGAAAAGTTTACTAAGTATAAAATCAGGAAAATTCAACAACAGTATCCCGTAAACTCTGATGAACCTACCGAAACTACCTTAAATAACGCATTCCAAAATCTTTTGATTCCTTCCCTAAATTATGAATTAATGGTATGGGGTAAAATACAGGATGACCATTCAGACTTTGAAATCCTATTTGGAGCGGAAGGAGATTTTAAAAAAATGAGAGAATCCCTTCCGGCCAACTATGATCATGTCCTTTATTAATAATTACATACTATTAATAGGTCTATTATTCTTTTCAGCTTTCATAAGAGGTCAGGATAATTTTGCTGCATTTATTGAACCTCGAATAGCAGTAAACTATAATCTATCTAAATTGTATTCACACAATTGGTTTCTAGCTAATAGGAGTACAATGTATGAATCAACAGAACTAAAATTTAATGCTCTTCAGTTTGACATAGGTCATTTTTCAAATTTTAAAATAGGCGGTAATCAAAGTTTGAGCCTGGGGATTTTATACAGATATTCCGAGTTATTTGATGAGGAAAAAATAAATGAATTTCGCATAACTGAACAATACAATATAATATACAGGCCTAATTTGGTTCGTTACGGACATAGGATTAGAGCTGAACAACGAATTACATCACTACAGACCATTCATCGTTTTAGATATAGATTTACATTAGACCTGCCTCTTGAAGGGCAGAATTTAGATGTAGGTGAATGTTATTTTATAGGAAATTTAGAAACGCTGCTAAATGTGGGAAAGGACTTAGAACCAATATACGGGCAGCGTTTTACTGCAAGTTTTGGCTGGTTGTTAAGTTCTAAAACCAAATTGCAATTTGGCATGGAATACAGATTGCTCAATTTCACAGGAACTGCTCAACACATAGCATTATTGCTTTCTTCCTTAAACTTTAGTCTTTAGCAATTCTAAAAATTCCTTCCTCGAGATTTCTTCAGCCCCTAAACTTGCCAAATGTTTCGTATACACCTGACAATCTATGAACTTATAGTTACGGTCTTCAAGGTCCTTGGCCAAATTAATAAATGCATATTTGGATGCATTTGTTACCTTAGAAAACATACTTTCACCACAAAATACGTGTCCCAGATCAATTCCATACAGCCCACCCACTAATTCCTTATCTTCCCAAACCTCGTATGATCTGGCAAAACCAAGTTCATGTAAACGTAAATAGGCTTCTTTCATGCTATTGGTAATCCAGGTTCCTTCCTGTCCCTTTCTCGTTATTTCGGCACAGGCTTCCATTACTTCTTTAAAGCATCTATTTCTGGTTAAAGTGAATCGAGTACCCGACATAATTTGTCGCATACTTTTAGAAATCTTGATTTTTTGAGGGAATAAAACCATTCTGGGATCAGGGCTCCACCATAAGATCAAAGAATCGTCATTAAACCATGGAAATATCCCTGATTTATAGGCCAGCAATAATCTTTCTGGAGATAAATCCCCACCAACCGCCAGTAAACCCTCCGCATTTGCATTATCCGCTGGAGGGAACTCCAATAGATCTGTTAAAAAGTAAATATCCGTATCCTTGTTTTTCAAGTTTAACAGTTCTTAGAATTACCGGTCAACCTAAAAATAATCTGCAGCAGAAAAGAGTTTCTATCTAAAATGGCAGATCGTCATGATCTTCTTCATTTAGTTCTTCGGCTGGCTCAAATGCCTCAATTGGAGGCACAGGTGGTATTCCGCTATCCCCTTGATCGGGTTGTAAAGATTCTATTCGCCATCCTTGAACAGAATTGAAATATTTAACCTCCCCCTGAGGGTTTGTCCATTCTCTCCCTCTTAGGTTAATGCTGATTTTTACTGTTTCTCCAACATTATGCTTATTAAGCAAGTCACATTTATCCTGAACGAATTCTACCAATATATGTTGGGGATATTGTTCTTCAGTAGTAATAACCACCTCTCTTTTTCTAAAACCGTTATTGCCAAAGGTTTTAGTCTCATCAATCATTTTAATTTTTCCTTGTATTTCCATTTAATTCAGTATTTATTAGCAATACCTTCCATGCCGAAAGTATCTTATTATTATCTAAATATTCTCTTGTTATTCTTAGTAATTCTTTTGTATCCTTATTTTTGACAATTGACCGAATTTGATCATTTGTTGCTATAAATTCTTCGATATCATCTTTATCCGGCATACGCTCAACGTTTCCCAATAAGCCTAAATCGTTCCCTGTTAGCATTTTTATTGTTCGTATTTCTTTAGGTATATTATCAACCCCTATTCCGAGCTTGGAAAGTGGTTTCGGAACCTCAAACATACCCTTATTAGCCCTGCTATACCAATTACCTCCCATTCTGGCAACCTGATCAATTTTAAACTGGTCAATTGAACCATCCTCTCCCAAAATTGATTCATGAATATGCATTTTAACAACTTCTGCAAAAACCAGATTACCAGCTCCACCTTTGTTACCCAAAGCCTCCACCTTTGTTACTTTGCATTCAAACTGGACAGGAGATTCCTCAACCCTGAATGGTTTAACCAAATCGGAGGCCAACATTGTTAATCCAGCTTTTATAAATTCATTTTCCTTTTCACCATATTCTGTACTTGTCAAAGACATCTGCTGAACCAGATCGTAATTTACAATATTGATGACCACTTCTTTTGTTTTAAGCACATTATCTAGTGTATGCTTAGTACTATTATCCCTCACTCTTCTGGCTGGTGAGAAAATCAATATAGGTGGATTAGCGCTAAAGACATTAAAAAAACTAAAGGGTGAGAGGTTTGGAATTCCTTTTTCGTCTATAGTACTTGCAAAAGCTATCGGCCTGGGTCCAACCGCACCTAAAAGGTAAGCGTGCAACTGCCCGGTGGTAATCTCAGAAGGTATTAGCGATATTGTTTTTTGCATCAAAACAAAGGTATATAAATTGTATCCCAATTAAAACTTTAACTCGCTTGCAGAACACAACATTTTAGGTCAATTTCAGTTATCTTTATTGCTAAGCAAAAGGCAGGATGAATTTTAATTCCCAAAAGAAGACTTCGAATCTATTTCTATTAATAGCATCTTTTGTTATAGTAAGTCTTATTCTTTGGAATACCAATAGCTTTTTTAAAAAATTTAAGGAAGAAGAACGCCATAAAATGGAGATTTGGGCTACAGCTCAGTCAGAATTATTGCAGTCTTCAGAGGACAGGGATCTGGGAAATCTACACGTTAAAATCTTTCAAAACAATACCTCAACTCCCATGATTCTGGTAAATATGGATGGGTCCATTAGAACCAACAACATGCCCGAGGAATTAGTTATTGATACCACTTATTTAAAGCAAAAGATAAAAAAATTTGAATCAGAAAATTTGCCTATTTCTATTGATTACAATGGTGAGCAATTGGCTACCCTATATTATGGAAATTCGGAAGTATTAAATAAACTAAAATACTACCCTATTGCCCTTTTATTAATCATATTTCTGTTTGCTGCGGTTATCTTCTTTTTCTTTAAAACCAATAAAGCATCTGAACAAAACAAACTATGGGCGGGAATGGCCAAGGAAACTGCCCACCAGATTGGTACCCCGCTGACCTCACTTCTTGGCTGGAATGAACTATTGAAGAGCGAACAAATTAACCCGGAAATTACCAAAGAAATTGAGAAAGATATTGGAAGGTTACAGAACATAACAGATCGTTTTTCTAAAATAGGTTCACTCCCAAAACTACAAGAACACGACATTGTTAAAGAAACCAGGAGTGCCTTTGAATATCTAAAACTCAGAAGCTCTAAACTTATTCATTTTACATTTAATTCTAAGGTTGAAGCACTTCCCGTTCTATTAAACCGTTCATTATATAACTGGACAATTGAAAATTTGGTCAAAAATGGAATTGACGCCATGAAAGGCAAAGGGAATATTGCCATCGAAATTGTTCCGGACGGCAAATATGTGAATATATTAATTTCAGATACTGGGCATGGAATAGCGAAAGGCGATTTCAATTCCATTTTTAATCCTGGTTACACCTCAAAAAAACGAGGTTGGGGGTTAGGATTATCCCTGGTTAAAAGAATAATTGAGGAGTATCATAAAGGAAAGGTAAAAGTACTTTCTTCGAGCAAGGAAGGCACTATAATGCAGATATCAATAAAATCAGATCAGCAATAATGGCAAAAGAAAAATTAGTTGTTATTAAAGAGGCCGACATTACCAATAACTGCCCTGAATGCTTTAATCAGGACATGAAAATAACGTTTTATCAAAAGCACTTATATGGAAGGCTTTATCATAAGATTACCTCAAAGGTTAGCCATCAAATTAAATGCAATACATGTGAAAGTATTATTTACCCGGTAAATTGGACTAAAGATATTGAGCGAATCTTTGAGTATTACCAAAAAATGGTCAATCCGGAAAAAGCGACTACAAAATTCACGGCCATGTTTTACTTAATTATTCTGTTACCAATTGTAATTGCCGCAGTATTATTCTACCTATATAAAACCGGTATCATTTCATTTTAGAACGAATTTTTAGGGCAATATCTTCAAATTCTTCCGGTGACAATTCAATTTTGTTCATAAAGGTTGCATCTGCCATTTTATTTAAAGGAATAAGATGCACATGCACATGGGGCACTTCCAAGCCTATTACCGTAATCCCCACCCGCTTACAGTCTATAGCTGCTTGAATGGCCTTACCCACTCTTCTGGAAAATGCCATTAACCCCAAATATAGAGCTTCATCCATATCCATTATTTTATCTACTTCTTTCTTAGGTATACATAAAGTATGCCCTTTCGTATTGGGATTAATGTCCAGGAAGGCAAAATATTTATCATCTTCTGCAATTTTGTAAGATGGTATATCGCCATTTATTATTTTAGTAAAAATACTTTCCACGGTCAATTTTTAGTTAAAAAAAATCCTATCAATAATGATAGGATTAAATATAAAGAATTATAGCTTTTTACTGCCTGCTTATTTCAAGAATATCAAATTTTAGTTTGCCATTTGGCACTGTAATTTCGGCAACATCACCTACTTCTTTACCAAGAAGCCCTTTGCCAATAGGTGAAGTAACAGAAATTTTTCCGGACTTTAAGTCTGCTTCACTTTCAGCTACAAGTGTATAGCTAATTATCATCCCATTTTGTCGGTTTTTAAGTTTTACGGTCGAAAGCACAAGTACTTTAGAAGTATCTAGTTGAGATTCATCTATTAATCTGGCATTGGATAAGGTTTCCTCCAGTTTTGATATTTTTAATTCCAATAACCCCTGTGCTTCCTTAGCAGCATCATACTCAGCATTTTCAGACAAATCACCTTTATCCCTGGCATCGGCAATGGCCTGTGAAGATTTAGGCCTCTCCACATCCCTAAGATAGTTTAACTCTTCTCTGAGTTTTTTTAATCCTTCCGCCGTGTAATAAGATATATTACTCATAACTTCAATATTTATTAAGCATAAAAAATGCCCAAAATCATTAAACAATAAATCCTACGGAAACGCAGGATTAGTTTAAACAATCATTTTGAGGTAACTAATTTAAGATAAACACATTAAGTAGAGTTATTCATCAAAATGAGGTTTAACTAATAAGAAAATCCCCTTTTTTAAAGAGGATTTAACGCAAAGATACATATTTTTTGTTCAATTTTGTTTAAGACATCTTAATTGAATCCTATTATTATATGAAAAGAATATGCCTCTGGTTAGTTTTCATTTTGCTTCTGGCCTGTAGTAAAGACGAAGGAAACCGCAATCCTTATTTACAGGAAGTTGGCTTCAGATTTGAAGCTAATCTCAATTTACCCTTATATAGTCCTTTAACTAATATAGGGAATGCCATATTCATTGGAAACCAGGGTGTAGGAATAAGAGGTGTTTTTGTGATAAATAAGGGTTTTGATCAGTTTTTTGCCTGGGAGGCCAGTTGTCCAAATCATGCCCCAAATGCATGCTCAACAATGGACCTTAATAGTCAAACTGTAATTTGTTCATGCGAAGATTTTGAATATAGCCTGTTTACCGGACAACAATTAAACAGACCTGATGACGGGAAACCTTATTATGACCTTTTGTTTTACAACACTTCATTTGATGGAACTACCGTTGTAATTTCCAACTGAGAATAGGGTATGATATCCTAAATTATCCCCTGAAAAACCTTAGAAGTTAAATGTTGCTCCCAATAGAAAGTTTATTCCTGCCTGCGGGTAATACCCGGCACCTTCAATAGTAGTTATAGTTCCCGGATTGGAAAAATCGTCATCATAAGTAAAAAAGTAGCCATTGGATACAAATTTTGCATCAAAAATATTATTAATCAGTCCTGTGAGTACAATGCTTTTTATGAATGAATTTATATTGAAAGTGTATTGTATATTAAAATCTGTTTGTGAATAGTCCTCAAGAACAGAGCCTTCTGAATCAATATTTCCCATAAATTGTTTTCCTACATATTTTGTGAGTAACGACATTTGAAATTTTTCATTGGGCATGTACGTAAGAATGTTACCTACCACAATGTCCGGTGAGTAGGCAATATTGGTATTCCCTAAATTTTGTAACTCACCATCTCTCTGAAAAAGAAAATCAATATTTTTATTTGTGCTGAGTGCTATATTGGGTTGTAATTTGAAGCGCTTACCAATACTCATACTGGCATCAACTTCAAGACCAAGACGATAACTGTCACCAACATTTGCCCGTAGTGGGGCTCCAACATCATTAAGTTCTCCAGTTAATACCAACTGATCTTTATACCTCATGTAATATAGATTGGTACTTAGCTGAACAGAAGGTGAGACATAACGCCAGCCCAGTTCAAAATCATTTAGTTTTTCCGGTTTAGGATTGCCATTCTCATAATCATTCCTATTGGGTTCACGGTTGGCTACTGCAAAGGAGAGGTATAAATTATTTGCATTATTAAGGTCGTAGGTGACACCGACTTTAGGGTTAAAAAAATTAAATGTATCATCCACTACTCCAGTATCATCTCCATTTGCCTTGTATCTAACATTTCTAAATTGTAAATCTCCAAAAAGTTTCCAATTTTGAGAAATCTCATAATTTATTTTCCCAAACATATTAAAGTCAGTTTTTTTGGAATCATCGTCGTAATATCTATCCCTAATCATACTATTTCCCGCAAAACGCGCCCAGATTACTTCACCAAAATGATCTCCACTATAGGAATTCCACCCTCCTCCAATAATAAGGTTTGTCCTGTCTTTTTTATAATTAGCCGAAAATACAGTCCCGTAAAAATCATTATCCAGCCAACGGCGACGGATTAAGTCTGTGGTATTCACTTCTTCCCCATTAACAACTATTGGTGAAAATCCATAGGTCGCAAAATCATCGTCTTCTCTGAATTGTTCAAAGTAACCCCGTCCTTTTGTATAATGAAATGCAATATTTGTGCTCCATAAAGGTGATATAGCCTCATTCCAAAGTAGCTGAAAATGATCTTGTTTATAATTATCTTCCTCCTTGTCATAAAACTGAGTATCCCCATTTTCATCAGTATATATTCCGGCAGGGTTAAAAGTCCGGTTTGTGGCAAGAGTTTCTGCATCAATGCCAAACCATGACTGGTAAGTAACTTCGTGTCCTCCAAAAAGGAGTGCTTTAATTAATGTATTATCATCAACATAAGAGCCTTGTAAAAAATAGGAATCCAGTTTAGAAGAAGCCCTGTCGATATAGCCATCAGATGTTATTCTGGATAGTCTCCCGGAAATTTCAATATGTTCATTTAACAATCCTGTACTGAACTTAATATTGTTGCGCATCGTATTAAAGCTGCCATAGGAAGAGGAAATATGTCCATAAGCTTCCTGCGAAGTGGCATCTGTCAATATATTTAAACTTGCCCCAAAAGCCCCAGCTCCATTTGTAGATGTTCCTACGCCCCGTTGTAATTGAAGGCTTTCTGTAGAAGATGCAAAATCGGGAAGATTTACCCAAAACGTACCATGTGATTCAGAATCGTTATAAGGTATTCCATTTATAGTAACATTAACCCGGGTAGCATCACTACCTCTAACGCGTATTCCAGTATAGCCCACTCCAGCCCCGGCGTCTGAAGTTGTCACTACAGCGGGTAAAAAGTTCATGAGAACAGGGATATCCTGACCAAGGTTTCTTGGCATAATTTTATCTTTTTCTAAATTGGAAAACGTTACGGGAGTTTCCTGAGTAACCCTTATTGCTGAAACAAAAACCTCATCTAACACAATTTTTTTGAGGGTAGTGGTATCAGATTCTTGTTGTTGAGCATAAGTTTTTACGCCAATAGAAATAAGGAAAAACAATGTAATAAAAGCTTTCATTCGTAGTTCAATTACACGAATAAAAGGGGTTCTATTCTGGTTTTTATGATTTTTTCTTTTCCTGAAGAGACAGGAATAAATCCAAATGGCGACTTTCGCCTCCCTTAGCAGCATTACCTGCCCAGGTTCCTTGGGTATAATCTCAGCTTATCCTGAAAGTATTGTAAAAATCGTGTCTGATATTTACAGATTTATAGAATACTTTTTTTTCAGAAGTTCGCACCCCTTTTGAGATAAAACAAAGTTACGATGGTAGTTCCATTATTCATAATAAAACCCCATAATTAAAATTGAACATACTCTGATAAATCCTTTTCTTAATAAAAACAGATCTCCTTAAACTAAGTTGCCTGATGTGTCGGCTTCAAAAGGTCGTTTACTGTTTTTACGGGATTAAAAGTGAGTAAGGGAACTTCAACAAATATTGTATTCCAAAAGGCCATAGCCCCGTTCCAAAGTCCTGGTAATTCAAGGGCCTTTAGTTCTTTACCATCTTCTGTTTTTTGTGTGATAAAACCTTGTTTGGTATCCACAAAGTTCAAGAGGTTATACTTCTCACCTCTAAAATTTCTTACTCCACATACAAGGTCGACCGGGTTAAAATGTGTTGAATTCTTTAAAATAGCCATTTGGTTTTCATCGGAAGTATCCACCTGGGCAGATTCTACGATTTGTAGTGAAATATGATCATGTGCGTCCCTTATCCAATAAGGGCCTCCACCTGGTTCGCCTTCATTCTTAACCATCCCACAAATGCGAATGGGTCTGTTAATCTTGTCTTTTAATATTTCCAATTGCTCTGCGATACTAAAACTTGAAAAACTCTCCAAAAACCTAACATTGAGATCGTTCTCTAAAAATGTTTTTATTTCGTGTAATTGTTCGCCATTAATGTCATTTCTATCCAACTGATCTGCATAGGCAAATGCCTTTTGTTGTATTTCCAGCAGCAAACCAGCAAGTACTTTCTTGCTAGTTGTGAGTTCAGCTTCGTGTTTAGGTACTACTACATTATCAATATTTTTAATAAAGATAATATCGGCATTTTGTTCATTTAAGTTCTCAATAAGCGCTCCATGGCCACCAGGTCTAAATAATAATGAGCCGTCATCCTTCTTAAACGGTTCATTATCAAGAGTTACAGCTAAAGTATCCGTAGAAGGTTTTTGATTTGAATAGGTAACTTCAAATTCCGTTTTTGTAGCTTTCGATATCCTGGGGCCAACGGCTTCAAATTCCTTAGAAAATAAGGATTGGTGTTGTTCTGAAATCGTAAAATGTAGTTTTGCCTTATTGTTTACAACAACATACCTTGAAGCTTCTTTTAAATGCTCTTCAAAGGCAGTTACAGTAAATTTCCCATAATTGTGAAAGGGTAAAAGTCCTTTTGGGTAAAAACCATAATTAAGGTTTTCTTTTAGTAGCATTTCACTTACAAAACGATATTTGATGTCATTTTCTGAACCGTCTTTATTTTTTATTCGTTTTTGAACAATCTCATAAAAAGGAAATTTTTTAATTTGTTTGAAAAAGGTTTTTAAATCTGTATCCTCTAATCTGTCTACATAGGTATCTACATCTTCGACACTAGGATCATATTGCTCCAAAAAGTTAAAGAGGGATTTGAACATTCTGGATGCGGCACCCGATGCCGGAACAAATTTGAGTAAACTTAAAAGCCTTTTTAGTTCTTCGAACTTATTCACTAACTCTTTCTCCCGGGCTTTACTTAATTTCATAATTCCATCGGAAACTATTGCGGCCTTTTCCAACCTTACAAATGGTATCCCTTCTTTAAAGGTCTCTATCTGATCCAGAACCTTTTCTTTTGAGATTCCTTTTTCCTGTAGTTGTTGTAAATCCATTAGTGAAAACTCAATCATTTGCCGAGTAATTTATCGATGGATTTAATGGCCAGTGCAAGCCTTTTTCCATTGTCCCCATTTAAAATAATAAAATTCCTATCATACTTTTCCAACGTTTCCTTAAAATAGAGAAACATACGTTCTCGCTCATTAGGTTTATCCCGAAGATCGTCTTTTTCCCAGGGAATATCTATTGAAGTTAATAAATAAAGATCGTATCTATTCTGCAAAGCGTATTTTTCCAGAATAGGATCGCAATAACCAAGGTAATATGCTTCAGAATATACTTTGGTCTCTAAAAGATCTGTATCGCAAATAAGCAGGTTATTTGCTTTTTCCGTCAAATAATTTTCCAAGCGAATTTGGCCTTCTGCAATAGGTAGTAAATCATGTGGTTCACAAGTTCTTTGTTCTTTATTCCACTTTTCCTGTAAATATTCGCGCGCGTATTCCGGCACCCATTCGGTTTGATAGTGATTAGCAAGTTCCTGAGCAAGGGTAGTTTTACCTGTTGATTCAGGACCAAACAGAACTACTTTAATAATGTCAGCGGGCTTTTGTTTAAGTTTTTCTTCCATGCCATATAACCGTAAATGGCGATTATGGTGAATAAAAAATATTGAAGTGATGTAAAAATAAGTCCTTTATACAAATATAAAGGAACTGTAATTACATTACCAATAATCCAATAGGTCCAATTTTCCAATTTTTTTTTGGCCATAAGCCACATCCCCACAAAGAAAATAGCTGTTGTAAGCGTGTCAACATAAGCTGTCCAACTATTAAATTTATCAAATAAGGTATATACAAGAGAAACAAAAACAACCGCACTAATAAACAGAAATATGGACCATTTTTTCTCTTGGCTGTTCGTTTTTGTAATTGGGATAAAATGGTTGGCATCTACTTTTCGTGTCCATATGTACCATCCTATAATACTCATGGAAAAATAATATGCGTTTATAAGCATGTCACCCAATAACCCGTATACCCAAAGAATATATACAAAGATCCCTGTGTTGATTATTCCGGTAGGAAATACAAGGATATTTTCTCTTTTTGCGTACCATACACTTAAAAACCCGAAAACAACGCCAATCATTTCAAGGATGATTAGAAACGTAGGGATATCCTGGTATTGAGCAAAGACCCAATCAAAAATCTGGTTCATAATTGCTTCGGTCTGTTTTTACGATTTTGATATACATTAAACCATTTTCCATTAATTCCAAAGCAAGTTTAATTTCTCTATTAAGTAGTTTCATTATATCATCATAATCTCCATAAATCTGTGTACTTAAAGGATTTTCCAGGACGGTAAAACCGGAGGCCCGTATTTTTTTGATAAAACCTATAATCAGCTCTTCATAATTATCCTGTAGCGGGCTTAAGGTCAGTTCAACAGATATATTCATAATTTGTAAATTAAAATCCGGCCATTCTTTATATTACGCTTCTTTTTTAATCGCATATACACAGGTAAATTCTTCAAATTCCAGAAAAGTAATATTATAGGCAGATGTACGCCCATCATAGCTGATAATACCCCTAGTAGTATTATCGGTGTTTTTAAAATCATGAATATAAATATGATCCATAAAACTTAAGCCGTGAGTGGCATATATCTTATAAAGAGACTCTTTGGCACCCCAAATAATAGTCAGTTTCTTAACGAGTTCCTTTGCCTTTTTAATATCGGCATATGCCTCCATAGGTGTAAACTTATGCCCAATAAGGGTTATTTTATCCCTTTGTTTCTCGATATCAATCCCAACCTCATCTTTCTGACTTACAATTATCCCTGTAAAATGATACGAATGCGTAATGGAGATATGATTTCCATCTTTCAGATGTGGCTTTCCGGCCTGGTCATAAAAAAGATCACTATCTACATAACCCGCCAGCCCCATTAAGTGACGGATACTTAAAAATCCTCTCCTATGGAGTTCAGACTTCATACCATTCATTCTAAGCTGGCATTTATTGGTAAGGTCAATATTTAAGGATAGTTCCTTTTCAGATTCCGTAATCTTCCAAATGTATACCTTAGTATATGGGTTTACTGTTATAGTTTTGTAAAGAGGCATACAATATTTTAAGTTATCATTACCTTTGCCTTTTGAAATTATAAAAGGATTTTTGTAGGACGAATGTAAAAAATAAAAAAGATATGCGAACCAATACGATACCATACGTTCCATTTAAAGTCAAGGACATTACCTTGGCAGAGTGGGGAAGAAAAGAAATAGAATTGGCTGAAGCAGAGATGCCCGGATTAATGGCCTTACGTGAAGAGTACAAAAAAGAACAACCGCTTAAGGGTGCCCGTATTGCGGGTTGTCTTCATATGACCATTCAAACAGCTGTACTTATTGAAACCCTGACTGCTCTTGGTGCTGAAGTTACATGGAGTTCCTGCAATATTTTCTCCACTCAGGATCATGCCGCTGCCGCCATAGCCGCTACCGGTATACCTGTTTATGCCTGGAAGGGTATGAATGAAGAGGAATTTGACTGGTGTATAAAACAGACACTGTTTTTTGGTGAAGAACGCAAGCCGCTTAATATGATTCTGGATGATGGGGGCGATCTTACCAATATGGTACTGGATCAATTTCCAGAACTAACATCAGGAATTAAGGGTCTTTCGGAAGAAACAACCACTGGAGTCCACCGCCTATATGAGCGATTCAAAAATGGGGTATTACCTATGCCGGCAATAAATGTGAATGATTCTGTCACAAAATCCAAATTTGACAACAAATATGGCTGCAAGGAAAGTGCTGTAGATGCAATTCGCCGGGCCACAGATACCATGCTAGCCGGAAAACGAGTTGTTGTTGCAGGGTATGGAGATGTTGGAAAAGGTACTGCAGCTTCCTTCAGAGGGGCAGGAGCAATAGTGACCGTTACAGAAATAGATCCCATCTGCGCTCTGCAAGCCTCTATGGACGGGTATGAGGTAAAAAGACTAGAAACAGTAGTTAGTAATGCAGACATCGTAATTACGGCTACTGGAAATAAGGATATAATTAAGGAAGAACATTTTAGAGCCATGCGCGATAAGGCCATCGTGTGTAACATAGGACATTTTGACAACGAAATAGATATGGCCTGGTTAAATGATAATTATGGCAATACCAAGGATGAGATTAAACCACAGGTAGATAAATATACTATTGATGGAAAGGACATTATAGTACTTGCAGAAGGACGTTTGGTTAATTTAGGATGTGCCACCGGCCATCCAAGCTTTGTAATGAGTAATTCATTTACTAACCAAACACTTGCACAAATAGAACTATGGAAACATAGCGATAAATATGAAAATAAGGTATATATGCTTCCTAAGCATTTGGATGAAAAAGTTGCCAAACTGCATTTAGCACGTTTAGGTGCTGAACTTACTGAATTGCGGAAAGATCAGGCTTCTTATATCGGGGTTGAAGTTAAAGGTCCTTATAAGCCAGACTATTACAGGTATTAGAGATCAAAATCTTATTTATAAACACAAAAAACCCATTATGAAAACATAATGGGTTTTTATTTTGAGTTATTCAATTGAGTATTAAGCCTCAAAAGGCTCTATAGAAACATAAGATTTTCCGCCTGCTTTCTTTTGAAACTTTACAAGTCCGTCTACTTTTGCATGCAAGGTATGATCTTTACCGGCGTAAACATTATTACCAGGATTGTGCCTGGTACCACGTTGTCTTACAATAATATTTCCTGCAATAGCAGCTTGTCCTCCAAAAATCTTAACCCCTAAGCGTTTCGATTCTGATTCTCTACCGTTTTTAGAACTACCTACACCTTTTTTATGTGCCATGATATTATTTTTTATACCAAGCCTGGGCCGGTATTAGTTATTAACTTATTTATTTAATGCCTCAATAAGATCGGCCTTTTTCATAGAAGAAATCCCGGAGATTCCTTTGGCTTTGGCCATTTCCTTTAATTCCGCTACTGTTTTTTTGCTTAAATCAAGAGCTTCTTTAGGAGCTTCCTTCGCTTTTTCAACTTTAGCCTTAGGAGCTTCAGTTTTTGGTGCCGCTTTCTTTACCGGCGCAGCTTTTACAGGAGCTTCTTTTTTAGGTTCGGCCTTAGCCACAGTTTTCTTAGCACCTTTGGCTACAATACTTTCGATAACCAATTCGGTTAAATACTGGCGATGGCCATTCTTCTTTCGAAACCCTTTACGTCTTTTCTTTTTAAAGACAATTACCTTGTCTCCCTTTAAGTGTTTAACGACTTTAGCCTCTACAGCGGCTCCGTCTATAGCTGGGGCGCCAATTGTAATGTTATTACCATCTTCCAGCAAAAGGACGTTGTGAAAAGAAACTTTATTTCCTTCGTCTTCCTGCAAACGGTGAACATATACCTTTTGGTCTTTCGCAACTTTAAATTGCTGCCCTGCTATTTCTACAATTGCATACATAGCGTAAAATTAAATATTTTTATTTTCCTTTAAATGAGCTTTTTAGCATATTAAACACCAAAGGCGCTCTAAAGGCGGGTGCAAATATACTGCTAAATTGGGAAATCACAAGAGTTTTTTTTATTCTAATCAGATTTTTTCCTGAGGTTCTTCGGAGTTTTAAACAACTGCATAAATGTAAGTGTCAGCACCACGGTAGTGGCAAATCCCATAATTGCCACTGTAAAGAATACGATTCCCTCAAAATTTTTGAAATTATTAAACCAACTGGTTGAAAGTTCTTTTAAAAAGTCTGTATTGATCTCGGTAGCGTAAAAAGCAAAAAAGAAGGTAAAAATGAGCGTTGCCACAACGCCGGTTACCATTCCTGCCTTAAATCCAACTCCATAGTTGAAGTCGTGCTTTTCCTGAAGCCTAAAATATTTTATGGCCTCATATATTCCGAAACCCGTAATTACTCCATTAAAAAGACTAAAAAATACATTGGTATGCAATCCAAAAAGCGACAAAACCAAAAAATACGCAATAAGACTTCCGCTTGTTGCAATACCAAAGCGTATTGGAAGGGCAATTCGTTTCATCTTTTTAATTTTTGCTGGTGTCTTTGAAAATAATGAATATTACGCAATTATCATATAAATTCTTGTTAAAGAAGAAGAGTTTTCTTTCTCATAAACCCAAAAAAATTATATTAGTAGCTCTTTAAAAACTTGTAAAAACAAGTATAAACCAATCTGTTTAATTAAAATTTATGAAAAGAAAATTATACACAGCTCTGTTATCACTCCTGGTTTTTGTGGTAGTGAGCGGGCAAGAAGTAATCTATGAAGAATATGACCTGGAAAACGGGCTGCATGTTATTCTTCATCAAGATAATACGGCTCCGGTGGTGACCACATCTGTGATGTACCATGTTGGAGGCAAAGACCGGACAGAAGGTCGGACAGGGTTTGCCCACTTTTTTGAGCACTTGTTGTTTGAAGGGACAAAAAATATTGAAAACGGAACCTGGCGTGAAATTGTCTCTTCTAGAGGTGGTGTTATGAATGCAAATACATCTCAGGATCGCACCTATTATTATGTAGTTTTCCCTTCAAATAATCTTCAATTGGGATTATGGATGGAATCTGAGCGCATGTTGCACCCAATTATAGATCAAACAGGTGTAGATACCCAACAGGAAGTAGTAAAGGAAGAAAAGAGGCTTAGAGTTGACAATTCTCCTTATGGACAGCTTCTTCCGGTGTTAGGCAAAAGCCTATTTAAGGTACATCCGTATAAAGATCCAAACATAGGCTATATGGAAGATTTAGACGCCGCTACTCTTGATGATGTAATTGCTTACAATAAAAAATATTATGTTCCTAATAATGCAGTATTAGTAGTTGCAGGGGACATAGATATTCCTGCAACCAAAAAGATGATTTCAGATTATTTTGCTGCTATCCCCAGAGGTGAAGATATCAAAAGAAATTACCCGAAGGAAAAACCTATTACAGAAGAAGTAAAAGTTACTGCCTACGACGCCAATATTCAAATACCAGCAGTTGGCTTAGCTTATAGAATTCCCGGTTTTAGAGATAGGGATGCTTATATTCTAAATATGATATCAACCTATCTGAGTGATGGTAAAAGTTCTAAACTCTATAAAAAAATAGTAGATGAACAAAAACAAGGGTTGCAGGTAGGGGCCATTAATTTAGATCAAGAAGATTATGGTATGTATTTGGTTTATGCACTTCCGGTAGGTGAGACTTCACTAGATATCTTGGTTTCCGAAATGGAGGAAGAAATCTTAAAAGTACGCACAGAATTGATTTCCGAAAACGATTATCAAAAATTGCAAAACAAATTTGAAAATAATTATGTCAACTCTAACTCCAGTATTGAAGGCATCGCAAATTCTCTCGCAAGATATTATATGCTATATGGAGATACTGAATTAATAAACAAAGAGATTGATATTTACCGTTCAATTACCAGGGAAGAGATTCAGGCGGTAGCCAAAAAATATTTGAATCCTAATCAAAGAGTAATCATAGATTATTTACCAAAGGAAAAAATTGACAATTAAGACTATGAAAAAACTATATTTTACCCTCGTAATAGCATTAATCGCTATATCCCTTAGTGCTCAGGTAGACAGAAGTGTTATGCCCAAGTCAGGGCCTGCGCCGGAGATTAACCTAAAAGACCCGCAACGTTTTGAACTCCCTAACGGGCTAAAAATTCTGGTTGTTGAGAATCATAAACTTCCAAGAGTTTCCATACAACTCACTATTGACAATCCCCCGGTAGTGGAAGGGAATAAAGCAGGGGTGTCTATTCTTACCGGGAGCTTGTTGGGAAATGGCTCCAAAACTGTTTCTAAAGATGATTTTAATGAAGAGGTAGATTTTCTTGGTGCCAGGATAAACTTTGGATTTCAAAATGCATCCGCGTCTTCTTTGTCTAAATATTTTTCAAGAATATTGGAACTCATGGCAGACGCCGCCATAAATCCAAACTTTACTCAGGAAGAATTTGATAAAGAGAAGGTCAAACTAATTACTGGTCTTAAAACTGAGGAAAAAGATGTTTCAGCAATCGCTGGAAGAGTTCAAAATGCCTTGGCATATGGTATCAACCACCCAAATGGTGAGTTTGCTACTGAAAAAACTGTTAATAATGTTACCCTTGCAGATGTGGAAAGGTTTTATCAGGAATTATTTGTTCCTGCCAATGCTTATCTGGTGGTTATAGGAGATGTGAAATTTGAAGAAGTAAAAGAATTAGTAACCAAAAATTTTGATTCCTGGGTTAAAGCATCGCCGCCTTCTCTCGGATATTCTGAACCTTCAGATGTACAGTACACACAAATAAATTTTGTGGATGTACCTAATGCAGTACAATCAGAAATTTCCGTTCAAAATATGGTAAATCTTAAAATGAAAGATGAAGATTATCTATCTGCGAAAATTACAAACTTTATTTTAGGTGGGGCGTCCGTTAGCCGTTTGGAACAGAATTTAAGGGAAGATAAGGCGTTTACTTATTATTCAAGATCAAGGCTAGGTGACAGCAAATATAATCCCTCTACATTTAGGGCGTTTACTTCCGTTAGAAATATAGTAACTGATAGTGCGGTTGTTCAATTAATCAATGAAATAGATAAGATTAGCAAGGACCCAATCTCTCAGGAAGAACTCGAAATTGCCAAAGCAACCTATATTGGAAGTTTTGTACTGGCTTTAGAGCAGCCTTCAACGATAGCCAGATATGCTCTAAATATTGAAACGGAAGGTTTACCCAATGATTTTTATAAGACGTATTTAGAACGCATAAATGCAATAACCGTTGATGAAGTGCAGAAAGCTGCTCAGAAATACTTCCATATAAATAATGCAAGGATTGTCGTAGCCGGTAAAGGAAGTGAAGTTTTAGAAAATCTGGAAAAAGTTTCTTTTAATGGTAGAACCCTTCCTGTTAACTATTATGATAAATATGCTAATGCTGTTAAAAAACCAAATTATGAAGTAATGCTCCCCGAAGGTGTTAACGTACAGAGTGTTTTAGACTCCTATTTTGAAGCAATCGGGGGAAAAGCAGCGGTTGACAGGATACAATCCTTAAAACTAGTCTACGAAGGGTCTGCCATGGGATCAACTATTAAAACTGAGGAAAAAAGGACGGCCGATAAATATGTACAAACTACTTTTATGAACGATGCCCCAATGATGGGCGTTATTGCAAAAGGAGATGAGTTATTTATGAAACAGGGCGGCAACAAAGTTCCTTTACCGCCAGAAATGCAGCGAGATATGAAAACTGCAATTGGAATTTTTCCAGAACAGGGAATCGCATTAAGCCCTAAAGCAAAACTTACTGGTACAGAAGAAGTAGATGGTAAAGCCGCCTACAAAATAGAAGTCCCGGGTGAAATTGTTCAGGCTACCTATTTTTATGATGTCGAATCAGGATTAAAGGTTAAAGAGTCCACTGTAATTACTATGAATGGCCAAACCCAAAACCAGGAAGTTAATTATAAAGACTATCAGGAAGTAGATGGAATTAAATTTCCTTCGGTTAAAGTGGGTTCGATGGGTCCGCAAATGATTGAGACTAAATTACTTGAAGCGGTAATCAATGTGCAAGTAACTGAGGAAGATTTTAACTAAAATTACAAAACTGAATACAAGGGCACCTCAAATTTGAGGTGCTTTTTTTTTCTTGTTTACCAGGTATACCCCTACTAGAATAATGCCCCCAGTGAAAAATTGTCCCAATGTAAATTTTTCTCCATCAAGAACTCCCCAGAAAATCCCTACAACCGGTATTAAATAAGTAACAGAGACAGAAAAAACAGGGGATGATATATGAATTAGTTTATTAAACATTACTTTGGCAATACAGGTTCCAAGAACACATAGGACCACTATATATCCCAGTGAACTCAGGAAATTTTCACCTCCAGTTACTTTTGCCTCAAATACTCCAGAGAAAGGCAATATAATTAATGCAGGTACTAACATAATTGCGAAATTACCAACCGCTATGCCTAAAGGAGTTACATCATATAGCTTACTTTTTATAATATTTGCATTGAAAGCATAACAAATTGTTGCAAAAACAACTAAGCCGGCATACCAATAATTCTGTTCCGGGTTAATTTCTGCACCCAAAGTAATAAGCAAGATAGCACCTGCCAATCCAATTATAACACCAAGGAGCTGATTGCTGTTAAAAGTGATCCGAAAAGCTAAATAACCAACAGCAATAGTAAAGAGAGGTACCAAGGAATTTAAAATTGAAGCAATGCTACTATCTATTTGAGTCTGAGCAAAAGCAAATAGAAAAACGGGGATAAAACTACCAACAATCCCAGATATGGCTATCCATTTCCACTGTTGTCTGGTTATCCCTCTAAGGGATTTTATTCCAATTATAAATAATAAGAGAGCAGCAATTATTATTCGTAGTACACCTAATTGAATCGGTGTAAAGCCTTCCAAACCCTTTTTAATTAGTATATAAGAAGTACCCCAGATAATGGAAAGAACTATGAGGTATAGCCATTTTCTGTTAAGGTCACTCATTACAATTTAAATTTGTTCAAAAGTCCTGCTTTTTGATGGAATAAAGCCGCGGTTTTTCTTAATTTTACCAACTTAAAAACAAGTTATCATGAAAATAAAATATGTGTTTTTTACCGTCATGACTTTGGTCTTCTTTTTATCTTGTAAAGAAGAAGAAAAGAAATCTGAAACTCGTTCACAAATGAAAGAAGTTATGGCTATCCATGACGAGGTAATGCCTAAAATGGGGACAATTGGTAAGCTTGTTTCAGAACTCAAACCAAAAGTAGACTCCACAGAAAAGGGAATTGCATATGACAAGGCCATGAAAGATTTACAGGCAGCTCATAAATCTATGATGGATTGGATGAAAGGTTTTGGAGATCGCTTTACTTCAGATGAAATCCTCAATGACGCTGAACTTACCGAACAAAAACAAGAGTGGTTAAATGAGGAAGAAAAGAAGGTCAAAGCTTTAAAGTTACAGATCAATAACAGTATTGAAAATGCTGAAAAATTACTGGAATAAGCTTTAAAAAGGCAATTGAT
>Ga0272441_10003701_pt1 | contig 28746 bp, 24 predicted proteins | sample SSMProp6N_FD_193582 | JGI IMG/M metagenome (GOLD analysis project Ga0272441, IMG submission 193582) | Marine sediment archaeal communities from Little Sippewissett salt marsh, Falmouth, MA, United States - SSM-Prop-6N | ecosystem: Environmental > Aquatic > Marine > Wetlands > Sediment ... | reverse complement strand
CCGCCATAGGCATAGGCGCCGCAGCCGATCAGCAGCTTTGGCTCAATTTGGCCAAACCTATCGAGCACGCCCTTTAGGCCAAAATCCGGCGAGCACGATGAAAACACCGCCCCCAACGCCGATGCCGCCAGCATGGCAATGACGGTTTCGGGCATGTTGGGCATCAGCGCTGCCACCCGGTCGCCGGGGCCAACGCCATAGCGCGCAAACACCCGTTGCGCTCGGGCTACGCCGTCTACCATTTGGCCCCAGGTGACGCGCCACGCATCCCCCGTCTCAGACCGAAAGATCATCGCCACAGCGTCATCGGCGCCGGCATGGGCCTATAGGTTTTCGGCAAAGTTGAGCCGCGCCTGCGGAAAAAACCGGGCGCCGGGCAGAGCATCGGCATCAGCGATAACCGTATCGCCCGGCACCCCGACAATGGCGCACACCTCCCAGACGCTGCGCCAAAATTCATCGCGGTGATCCACAGACCACGCGTGCAAGGCCGGCCAGCCGTCGAGGTGACGCTCCCAACGGGCAGCGGCGGCGGCGGCAAACCGGCCCATGGGTGAGCGCTGCGCATCGTGCGGGCGCCAGATGACGCGGGCCTCATCGCCGGGGTTGGACATGCCCTTGCCATAGCCGCCCGGGCGCGCGAAATCAAAGCCTTTACCGCGCCAGCCGGGCGGACGCTAAAAAATCAGACCGGCGGCTTGCGTCTCCAGCAATTGCTTGAAATCGCCGTGCGGCTTGCGCAGCAATTCCGCATGGGTGCCTTGCTCGACGATGCGGCCTTGCTTGAACACCAAGATGCGGTCCACGTCGCGCAGGGTGGAGAGCCGGTGCGCAATCAGAATAGTGGTGCGGCCGCGCATCAACGCCGCGATTGCATCCTGAATATGGCTTTCGGTCTGCGAATCGAGGCTGGAGGTGGCTTCGTCCAACACCAGAATAGGCGCATCCGCTAAGAACGCGCGGGCAAGTGCCACGCGCTGGCGTTCACCGCCCGACAGCTTGACCCCACGTTCGCCCACCAAAGTATCGTAGCCCTGCGGTAAGGCACGGATGAACGCATCCGCGTGGGCGCGCTCAGCCGCCTCGATGATGTCGCTGCGCTTGGCGCCCGACCGGGCGTAAGAAATATTGTCTGCCAACGAGCGGTGAAACAGCGCCGGATCTTGCGGCACCAGCGCAATGGATTGGCGCAGCGACGCCTGGCTGACCAACGCTGCATCCTGGCCGTCAATCAGGATGCGGCCGCCGTCGACGTCGTGCATGCGCTGCAGCAGCTTAACGAACGTGCTCTTGCCCGAGCCGGAGCGGCCGACAAGGCCGACCCGCTCACCGGGCTGGATGGTGAGCGAAAAATCGTCATAGATCGGCTGCCCTTGGTTGGCATAGGTAAACCGCACCCGCTCAAACCGGATTAATCCTTGACCCGGCACAAAAGCCGGCGCCCCGGGCACATCGGCAACATCCAAGGGCTGGCGCTGGAACAGCACCAGATCCTCAATTTCGTTGATCGCCTGTTGGGCGTTGGCGATATAAAAGGGCGCGTGGCGCAAATGGGTGTCGATGACAAAAAACGTCGTCAACGCCAGCACCACGTCGCCGGGGGTCGCAAGACCTTGCGACCAATAATAGGTCGAAAAGCCCAACAGCACGGCCATCATCAAAACCTGCATCGCCACTTGAAACATCACCGCGTTTTCACCGCGCACCCAGGCAAACTGGGCCTTGCGTGACCAGGTGCGCACCACCGCATCAAACAGCGCGTCTTCGCGCGCTTCGGCGCCAAACGCCTTAACGACGGCGTTCGACGTGATGACATCGGACATCACCGCGCCGACGCGGCTATCGGCTTTCATGTGCACCTGATTGGCCGGCGCCACAAAGCGCGCCGCCAGCACATAGCCAACGCCTAAATGCAGCACGATCAACACGCCCACCGACAGCCCCATCACCGGCCATTGCACGGTCAGCATGATGGTCAGGCCAATGAGCGTTAACACCGCCGTCAGCAGGGCGTGGATCACGGTGTCAGAAAACGCATCATAGGCCCACATGCCGCGGCTGATCTTGCGCACCGTCGCGCCGGCAAAGGTGTTGGCGTGCCAATCGGACGAAAACCGCTGCACCCGGCGGAACGCATCGCCCACCAGGTGGCGCATGACATTGGTGGCAAACACGATCCACACCCGGTACATGATGTAGCGCAGCGTGAAGTAGAGCACCGTCGTGCCAACAACGATGCTTAAAATGCGCCATACCCACACAGCGGACGCAGCGCCGGAGATGGCGTCAATAAGGTAGCCCGCCAGCACCGGCAACAGCACATCGAGCGCTGCCATGCCGACGATCAAGCCGGCGCAGACCATGAACAGCCACGGATACCGCATCCAATACGACGCGACAAAGCGGGCGGTTTCCAAAGTGGACGGAGGTGTCATGTCAATCACAGCCCGCCGTCAAGGCGGTGCTGCCCTAGTAAAGAGTGGATAGTGGTGCAGGAGATAACGGCGTTGGTGTCTGCACGCCGCCGATGGCGGGTGCGGCGTTATCAGGGCGCCTAATCAGGATGCCTAATCATTGTGCCTAGTCATTGTGCCTAGTCAGGGTGCCCACCGGCACCCGCCGATGGCACGCCAGGCCTAAGCTGCGTTTACGCTAGCCTTTGGCGGCTAGGTGCCACCGCACGGACTAAGAAACGCCCAACCTCGGGAAGGATACAATTTCATCTTCACCGCTCTTTTCTAGGCCGCCTGAACGCCGGTTCTAGGCCGCCTGAACGCCGGTTCTAGGCCGCCTGAACGCCGGTTGCGGGCGATCGTGGCCACTGGTGCGCCCAAACCACGTAGCGTTCGGCGCACCCGGCTATGTATATAATCCCATGCCTGCAAGTCCATAGCAAAAGCGCGCACATCACGCGCGATAGCGCAAATGTGTAAAACCCGTTAAGCTTTTCGGCACCGGACAGCATGAGACAAGGTCGGACGGAGAGATGCGCCTTTTCCTAAAAATTGTCGCCGCGCTCATCGTTCTGGTGGTTACGGCGGCGGTCGTCGGCCCGCGGCTCATTCCCGACGCGCTGGTGAAGCGGCAGGTTGCAGCGTTCGTCGAAACGGCGACGGGCCGCGACATGACCATTACCGGCGATGTGGCGGTGCGGGTCTTTCCCCGGTTGGGCGCCGTTATTCGCGATGTGACCTTGGCCAACGCGCCCGGCGCCAGCACGCCGCACATGATGACGATGAAAGAGATGTATGTGCGGGTGGCGATTTTGCCGTTGCTATACGGTGACGTCGAGATCGCCGAGTTTGATCTGCACACGCCTGTCATCAATCTCGAAGTTGCAGCCGATGGGGCCGCGAACTGGCAGTTTGACGTCCCCGCTGAGGACATCGCGCCTGAAGATATAGCGCCCGAAGATATAGCTGCCGATGATCCGGTGCCGGATTCGCAATCAGACGAGGACGCCGGCGATTTAACCCTCGCCGACATCGAGATCATCGATGGGCACATTCAGTATCGGGACAATCAATCCGGCACCGTGCACGAGGTAAGCGATGTGGACGTGTTCCTGGCATTGCCGAGCCTTGATGAACCGACACAGATCAACGGTGCGCTGACCTGGAACGGTGAGCGGATCACGCTTGACGCATCGGCCTCACGGCTGCGCGCCATACTCGACGAAACGGCCACCACAGCTAACATTACGCTCACCTAAGCGCCGCTTAGCCTGTCCTATGCGGGGGAGATCAATTTCGTCGGCCGGATGATAACCGCCGGCACCGCCACGCTCGACATACCGTCGTTGCGCCGGCTTCTCGCCTGGACCGGCAGCCCGATGGATGACGGCGGCGGCTTTGGCCAACTCAACGTTAGCGGCGACCTGGCCAGCAATGGCGGCAGCTATTCGTTCTCCAACGCAACGGTATTGTTCGATGGCACGACCGCGACCGGCAACCTGCTGATAGATACGGATGGCGCCCGGCCGGCGGTGTCGGGCACTTTGGCGGTCGATCAGATCGACACCAATATATATACCGGCGAAGGCGATACAGGGTGGAGCACGGAAGAACTCGATTATTCCTGGACCACAGCCTTGGACATAGACTTCGAGCTTAGCGCAGGCGAGATCATAGCCGGCAATCTCATTATCGGTGAAAGCGCGCTGACGCTGACCCAGAAAGACGGCGTCTTGACCGCCGATTTGAGCAAGATGTCGCTGTATGACGGCACCGGGCGCGGCACCTTCACGGTGGATGGCAGCAAGGCGGTGCCGTCATTTGCTGCTGATTTCAGCCTCACCGATATTGATATCGACAGCTTCCTGCAAGCGGCGGCGGATTTTAAGTGGATCCGTGGCACCGGCGCCTTCAACTTCGCGGTCACGGCGGCAGGCGCCTCGGAGGCCGCAATCGTCCAAACGCTGAACGGCTCCGGCAATATCACGTTTCGCAACGGCGCCATTAAAGGTATTGATCTGACGCATTTGATCCGTATCGCGCTGACCAACCCGGTGATCGGCTGGATCCAAGGTTCCGACGCCGATACGGAGTTTACCGAACTAAGCAGCTCGTTCACCGTTAAAGACGGCCTGCTGACCAACGACGATTTGAAAATGACCGGTCCGCTGATACGCCTTAGCGGGTCGGGCACCAGCAATATCCCAAAGCAGACGTTTACGTACCGGGTCGAGCCGACCTTGGTCACCCCGATTAAAGACTCAGACCGCTCCGTCAAACGCGTAGGCCTTGATATCCCGATCATTGTTTTCGGCAAATGGGATAACCCCACCTTCTCACCGGACGTCCCCGCGCTCGTCACCTCAACACCGCGCCAGGTACTTGAAAGCGTCGGCGGGGTGATACAGCGGACCTTAGGCATCGGCAAAAAACCCACCAGCGACAGCGCGCCGGCGGCCGAAGACACACCAGCAACAAAAGACACACCGGCGACCAAAAAAGCCCCAGCCGACAACAAGGTCCGCCGCCAGCGCAACGAATAGCGCCCAATGCATGGATGGCCGCGGGCCGCTTACGGCCGGCAGCGCGCATAGAAGGCCTTAAAGGCCAAAGGGCCTAGGGGCCGAAGCGCTTCATGATCTCCATGCCCAATAGCGTGCCGGCCACCGCGCCGACGATCAGCGGCACCCAGGTTTCGCCCATGGCGTAGAGAACCGCCGCCCCGGCCAGCAAGACTAGATTGATCGTAATCGGGCCCATCCGGGGTCCTTTCATGCCAAGGGCTCACGCGCAGGGTCTCTCACGTGCAGGGTGTTTCGCGCGGGGGGCCTCGTTCACGCAGAGGCCTGTCATGCGCGGCTATATATCACCGACCGCACCACTTGCCCCTAAGGCCCGCACCCTGCAACCTTACGCCATACAGCGGTCAGACATACAGCGTTCAGACGGGCGTCAGATAGGGGCGAGTTTCACTATGCCAAGCCACCAGATCAAGAAGCTTCTTGTCGCCAACCGCAGCGAGATCGCCATCCGCGTCATGCGCGCCGCCGCCGAGCGGGGGATTGCGACGGTTGCGGTCTATTCGGAGCAAGACCGGTTGGCGCTGCACCGGTTCAAGGCCGATGAAAGCTATCTGATCGGCGAAGGCCGCGGGCCTGTCGAAGCCTATTTGTCCATTGACGACATGATAGCCGTCGCCAAGGAGGCCGGCGCCGATGCCGTGCATCCAGGCTATGGATTTTTGTCCGAACGGCCGGATTTCGTCGAGGCGTGTACGGCCGCGGGGCTGATTTTCGTCGGCCCGCCTGCCCCGGTCATGACGCGCTTAGGCAACAAAGTGTCGGCGCGCACGCTAGCCATTGAGGCGGGCGTGCCGGTGGTGCCGGCATCCGGCCCGTTGCCGGAGGACATCGACCAAGTAGCGGCAATCGCCGACGAGATCGGCTATCCGCTGATGCTCAAGGCAAGCTGGGGCGGCGGCGGCCGCGGCATGCGGCGCATCCATTCCGCCGATGAACTGGCCCCGCTCGTGCAAGCAGGCCGCAGTGAGGCCAAGGCGGCGTTTGGCAATGGCGAGGTTTATCTAGAAAAGCTCGTGGAGCGCGCCCGCCACGTGGAAGTGCAACTGCTGGGCGATGCCCACGGCAACGTTATCCACCTCTTCGAACGCGATTGCTCCGTCCAGCGGCGCAACCAGAAAGTGGTGGAGCGCGCGCCGGCGCCGTACCTCGACGGCGCGCAACGCCAAGAGGTCTGCGATGCGGCGCTCAAGCTGGCCAAGGCCGCGCGCTATCAAAACGCCGGCACGGCAGAATTCCTGATGGATATGGCGACCGACGCCTTTTACTTCATCGAGGTCAATCCGCGCATCCAGGTGGAGCATACGGTCACCGAAGAAGTGACCGGCGTCGACATCGTCAAGGCGCAGCTTGCCGTGGCCGAAGGCGCGCGCATCGGCGATGGCGCGATCCCGGCGCAAGCCGATGTGCGCCTCAACGGCCACGCCATGCAATGCCGCATCACCACCGAGGACCCGGAACAGAATTTTATTCCCGACCACGGCCGCATCCAGATCTACCGCGGCGCCAACGGCTTTGGCATCCGGCTCGACGGCGGCACCGCCTATTCCGGCGCTTTGATTACCCGCTACTACGATTCGCTGCTCGAAAAAGTAACCGCCTGGGCACCCACCCAAGACGAATGCATCAAACGCATGCGCCGGGCGTTGGGCGAGTTTCGCATCCGCGGCGTGCAAACCAATATCGTGTTCCTTGAGAACCTAATCGACCACCCGGAGTTTTTATCGCTCAACTATTCGACCCGGTTCATCGACGAAACGCCGGAGCTGTTCGCGTTCACCCCGCGCCGCGACCGCGCGACGCGGCTGTTGCGGTTCATCGGCGAGGTGACGGTCAACGGCAATGCGGAGGTAAAAGACGCCGCTGACACCGTGTCGCGCGCGATGGTCCATCCGCCGCGCAGCGCCGTGGACGCCCCGCCGCCTGGCACCAAGCAGCTTTTGGACGATCTGGGCCCGGAGAAATTTGCCACGTGGATGCGGGATCAAAAACGCTTGCTGATGACCGACACCACCATGCGCGACGCGCACCAATCGCTGTTGGCCACCCGCATGCGCACCCATGATATCGTCGCCATTGCGCCTTATATGGCGCGGGAATTGCCGGAGCTTTTCTCCATCGAGTGCTGGGGCGGGGCCACCTTCGATGTCGCGATGCGGTTTTTGCACGAAGACCCGTGGTCGCGGCTGCACCAGCTACGCGCGGCCATACCCAACGTGTTGACGCAAATGCTGCTGCGCTCTGCCAACGCTGTGGGGTACACGAACTATCCCGACAATGTGGTGCGCTATTTCATCGACCGAGCGGCGGACGCCGGCATCGACCTGTTCCGCGTGTTCGATTGCCTCAACGTGGCAGAAAACATGGTGCCCGCCATCGAGGAAGTGGCGCGCACGGGCAAGCTGTGCGAAGCGGCGATCTGCTATTCCGGCGATTTGACCAACCCGGACGAAGAAAAATTCACGTTGCGCTACTATCTCGACCTCGCCAAGCAGTTCGAGGCGGCGGGCGCGCATATCATCGGCATCAAGGATATGGCCGGCCTGTGCAAGCCTTCAGCCGCGCGCGAACTGGTCACGGCGCTGCGCCAAGAAATAGAACTGCCGGTGCATTTTCATACCCATGATACGTCGGGCGCGGCGGCGGCTAGCGTGCTGGCGGCGGCGGAGGCGGGCGTCGATGCGGCGGATGCGGCCGTCGATTCCATGTCCGGGGTCACCTCGCAGCCCAATCTCGGCTCGATCGCCGCCGCGCTGCATCACGGCGCGCGCGACACCGGGCTTAACGCCGGCGCGCTCAGCGCCGTCACCACCTATTGGGAGCAAGTGCGCAAGCAATACGCACCGTATGAAAGCGATATCCGCGCCGGCACATCCGACGTCTACCGCCACGAAATACCCGGCGGTCAGTACACGAATTTGCGCCAGCAGGCCAAGGCCATGGGCCTCGACCACCGGTGGCCGGAGGTGGCCAGCGCTTACGCCGCCGTCAACGCCCTTTTCGGCAATATCGTCAAAGTCACGCCGTCGTCGAAAGTGGTTGGCGATCTTGCGCTCTACATGATGTCCTCCGGCCTCACCATCGCGGATGTGCTCGACCCGGATAAAGAGATCGCCTTTCCTGAAAGCGTCGTGCAGCTTTTAAACGGTGAGCTCGGTACGCCGCCGGGCGGCTTTCCCGCAGACATCACCGCCAAAGTGCTCAAGGGCAAGGCGCCGCTTACCGGCCGCCCCGGCGCGCATCTGCCAGCCGCCGACCTAGACGCAGCCCGCGCAACCGCGGCGGACGCCGCGGGCCGCGACGTCTCGGACGAAGACCTTGCGTCTTATCTGATGTATCCACGCGTGTTTACGGATTTTGCTAAACACCAGACCGACCATGGCGACGTGGAAACCTTGCCGACGCCGGTTTTCTTTACCGGCATGCAGGTGAGCGAAGAAATTTCCGTTCACATCGACAAAGGCAAGACTTTGGTGATCCGTTGCCTTGGCGTTTCGGACGCCGACCAAGAGGGGTACCGCCGGGTGTTTTTCGAGCTCAACGGCCAGCCGCGGCAGGTCAAAGTGCTCGACACCCATTTGGCCGCCCCACCGCCCGAGCGCCCCAAGGCGGACGCCGCCGACCCCACCCATGTGGGCGCACCGATGCCCGGCCTGGTGGTGCAGATATCGGTACAACCGGGTGATACGGTTAAAGCGGGCGACCCGTTGGTGGCGCTTGAAGCGATGAAGATGCAAACCTCCGTCACCGCCGAACGGGACGGGGTGATCGGCGACCTGATGGTCGAACCGGGCATCACCATTGACGCCAAAGACCTGATACTGACCTTCCAGGATGCGTGAGACGACACCGCCACACCCCACCCTCGATACGGCGCGGGCGCAGCTTAAAACCTTTTTCGGGTTCGACGATTTCCGCCCCGGCCAGCAAGAGATCGTGATGTCGATTTTGCGTGGCGCGGATGTGCTCGCCATCATGCCCACGGGCGCGGGCAAATCGCTGTGCTACCAATTGCCCGCCGTGCTCAGGCCTGGCCTTACGGTGGTGGTATCGCCGCTGATCGCGCTGATGCGCGACCAAGTGGCGGCGCTGCAAGCCAATGGCGTGGCCGCCGGCGCCCTCACCTCGAATACCGACGCTTATGAGACGGAGCGCGTGCATCAGGCGATCGACGACGGCACGCTGAAATTGCTGTTCATGGCGCCGGAACGGCTATCGGTTGCCGGCGGCCTGTTGCAGCGGGCAGGCGTCTCGATGCTGGCCATCGACGAAGCGCATTGCGTGAGCCAATGGGGGCACGATTTTAGGCCGGATTACCTGCGCATCGGCACGCTGAGAGAGCAACTGGGCGATGTTCAGATCACCGCGTTTACGGCAACGGCGGATGCGGAAACCCGCGATGAGATCGCCGCTAAACTGTTCGCCGCACCGCCGCAGGTTTTTCTCGGCGGCTTCGACCGGCCGAACCTGTTTTTGGCCTTCGAGCCCAAGGCGCAGGCGCGCACGCAGGTAACGGACTTTGTGCGCCGGCATCCGGGCGATGCCGGCATCGTCTATTGTTCATCGCGCGCCAAGACGGAAGCGCTGGCGGCGCATTTGCGCTCCAAAAGCATTGATGCACTGGCCTATCACGCCGGCCTTGACGCCGAGACCCGGCAAATCCGGCAAGACCGCTTCACCCGCGAAGACGGCATCGTCATGTGCGCCACCGTCGCCTTCGGCATGGGCATCGACAAACCGGATGTGCGCTTTGTCGTCCACGCCGATTTGCCCAAAAGCATGGAAAGCTATTACCAGGAAGTAGGCCGCGCCGGCCGCGATGGGCTGCCGGCGGATACGCTCACGCTTTACGGCGTCGACGATATCAAGCTCAGACGGCTGCAAATAGACGATTCCGATGCACCGGACGCCCGCAAACACGCCGACCATCAGCGCTTGAACGCGTTGTTGGCGTTGGCCGAAGCGCCGCATTGCCGCCGCCAAGTGCTTTTGGCGTTTTTCGGCGAGCGGGAGCACGGCCCTTGCGGCCATTGCGACCTGTGCGCATCGCCGGTGGAGACCTATGACGGCACCGAGGATACGCAAAAAGCGCTCTCCGCCATGATCCGCACCGGCGAGCGGTTTGGGCTGGCACATATCATCGCCATCCTATGCGGCGATGCGACAGACCGGGTGACGGCGCTGCGGCACGACCGGCTGCCCACCTTCGGCGTCGGCGCCCAATACGACACGCATCAGTGGCGCGACGTGTGCCGGCAGATCTACGCGCTGGGGCTAACTACGGTGGATGCGCAATATGGCTCGTGGCGGGTGACAGACGCCGGCTGGGCGGTGCTCAAGCACGGCCAGGCGGTTGCTTTGCGCCAGCCGCCGGCCAAGCAACACCGCCGCCGGCGCAATAAATCGACCAGCAAACCGGCCGGCAAACCTGCTGCCCTACCCGTCGACTTATCGGAACGCGACGGCGACCTGTTAATGGCGTTGAAGGCCAAACGCACTGAATTGGCGCGCGCGCAAAACGTCCCGGCTTACGTGATCTTCCCCGACAAGACGCTTGTCGAAATGGCTATGGCCCGCCCGTCATCCTTGGACCAAATGGCCGACATCAACGGCGTCGGCGCCCGCAAACTGCAAAAATACGGAGCTGTGTTTTTGCAAGTGGTCGAAGAAGCCTAAGCGCCCTGTATGACCGGCTTGACGGTTTTGGCCCTCTTCTGAGCGCCACCGGCGGTAGCCGTATCAAGCTCATATGCCTTTTGCAGGTTGAGCCAAAATTCAGGCGTGGTGCCCAGCGCCTTACCCAGCAAGATCGCCGTCTCGCCGCTGATACCCCGCTTGCCCGCAACAATCGCCGTCACCCGGTTGGCCGGAACGCCAATATGCCGCGCTAAGGCGCTGGCTGAGAGCCCTAATGCGTCAAGAAAGCCTTCTTTGAACATGTCACCCGGATGCATCGGTTTGCGCGGCATGCCTCTCATCCTTCAGTGATAATCAACACTCTCGACGTCATAGGCATCACCCGCCCGCGGCGCTGCTAGCAAAGCTCGCAAGCCTTATCCTGTTGGCCGTCAGGCCGGGCGGACGATGAGTTCTGTGCCTTTGGATTCGACGATTTCGACCTGCGATCCGGCCGCCGGGTTGGAGCCGTCGGCGGTGCGGGCGAGCCATTGGGTATCGCCCCACCGCACCTTGCCGCGGCCGCCGGCAAAAGGTACCACCACCTGTGCCGTGTTGCCGGTGGCGCGCGCGCTGCGGCGGTTCAACGCAGGGTGGTCGCTGCGCGCAAAGGTGCCGCGCAAAGAGCGCGGGCCAACAAGCGCGGCGGCAACCGTGAAGACGGCAAAGGCGGCTACCTGCCAACCCGGGAACGGGTCGCCGAGCACAAGCACCAGCACCCCGGTAACAACGGCGCCGATGGCCGGCCACAGAAGATAGGTGGTGGGCACGGTTAATTCCCACGCGACCAGAGCAATGGCCAGCGCCCACCAGCCCCAAAACGGCACCGACCCGACCAATGTCACAAAGGGTTCCATAGCGCGCCTCTTTAAGTGTTACTCGACGGGACGCTGGTCGGCGGCGACGAGGTAGGCGGTGACGAGGTAGGCGGTGACGAGGTAGGTGGTGACGGGGTCGATGCCCCAGATCCCGATGATCCCGATGACCCTGATGGCCCTGCCGGCCCGCTGGTCGTGGTGATATCCTTCAGTTCCGCGATGCCGGTGAGCAAACCAACTAAGCTTGCGGTCTCAGCCGGGATGATGACCGTCTTTTGGTTGTTGGCGTCGGCAAGCTTGCCGAACGCCGCCACATAAGACTGCGCCACGAAATAGTTGATCGCCTTCACATCGCCTTGAGCGATAGCGTCGCTTACCAGGGTGGTTGCTTTGGCTTCTGCCTCCGCTTCGCGTTCGCGCGCTTCGGCATCGCGGAAAGCGGCTTCGCGGCGGCCTTCCGCTTCGAGGATCGCCGATCGTTTTTCGCCTTCCGCCTGCAAAATGGCGGCTGATCTGCTACCTTCCGCCTGCAGAATTTCCGCCCGCTTCTCGCGCTCGGCTTTCATTTGCTTGGCCATGGAGGCGGTGATATCGGCGGGCGGGCTTAAATCTTTGATTTCCACGCGCGTGACCTTAACCCCCCACGGGTTGGTCGCCAGATCGATCACCCGCAGTAGCCGTTCATTGATGGCGTCGCGGTTGGACAATATGTCGTCGAGATCCATCGACCCTAATACGGTCCGCACATTGGTCAGCGACAGGTTGGAGATGGCACGGTCGAGATTGGCCACTTCATAGGCGGCACTCGCAGCGTCCATCACCTGAATGAAGGCCACCGCATCCGCCGTCACCATGGCGTTGTCGCGGGTGATGATCTCCTGCGCGGGAATATCGATCACCTGTTCCATCATATTCATTTTCACGCCGACGCGGTCCATCACCGGCACCAACAACCACAGCCCCGGCGCCGTGCCCCCCGCCACCCGCTGAGGCGGACCTAAGGTGCAAGCCCCAAAGCGGCACCCGGCGGTCAGGCCACCAGGTTGCAGGGGTGCCCGTCTAAAAACCCGTCAATATTAGCGCGCGTCGTCACCAAAATGCGCTCCACGGCCTCGCGCGTGTTAAAGGCTGAATGCGGCGTAATGACCACGTTGCGCAAATGCAGCAGCACGTGATCGGCAAGCAGCGTTTCTAAGTTGTGGCGGCGCGTATAGACCGAGCGCAGCAGTTCGGCTTCCTCGCGGATGGTGGGTTCTTCCGGCAGCACGTCTAGGCCGGCGCCGGCCAGCTTGCCCGTGGCCAACGCCTTAAGAAGCGCGTTGACATCGACCAAATTGCCGCGCGCGGTATTGATGAGGACGGCGCCCTGCTTCATTTTGTCGAACGCAGCCTCACCGATCATATGCTCCGTCTGCGGACCGCCTGGCATGTGCAGGCTGACAATGTCGGCCTGTGCCAAGAGATCGTCTAGCGGCACATACGCAAAGCCCAGCGCATTGGCGCTGTCCAGATCGGGCGCTATGTCATGCGCAATGACGCGCATGTCAAACCCCTTGGCGATGCGGATGGTGCGCAGCCCGATATGGCCGGTACCGATGATGCCGATGGTTTTGCCCATCAGGTCAAACCCTTGCAGGCCTGCTTGGTTGAAGTCGCCGCGGCGCGTGCGGTCGGTCGCTTCTACCATTTTGTGGGAGATGGCGAGCAGCAGGGCGAACACGTGTTCGGCGACGGTGGTCTCGCCATAGTCAGGCACGGTGGCAACCGCAATACCCCGCGCCGCGCAGGCGGCAACGTCGATGTGGTCAAAGCCGGTGGAGCGGGTGGCGATCAGCTTAAGCTGCGGCATCGCCGCCACTGTCTGCGCGTCAATCTGCGAATAGACGAAGGGGGAAATGATCTCGGCGTCCGCGTAGTGTGCGGCGGTAGCGGGCGTGAGGCGCTCCGGCACGAAGACCAAATCATGCGCCTTGCCCAACGAGCGCAACGGATCGGCCTCCCACGCTTCCGTTTCAAAGACGACGATCTTCATCGCACCCCGGCCCGCATCATTGCGCAGCATTGGGCGCCACGCTTTATCATTGGGCGGCGTTTGGCGCCACGCTTTATCATTGTGCAGCGTTAGGCGCCGCTGTGATTTGCGCCTCGGCCTCGGCCACCGCGTGCTTGGTTCGGATGAAACTGTCCGGTGTCACCGACATGGAATCGATGCCCGCCGCCACCAGAAAGCGAGCAAAAGAGGGTTTGTCGCTGGGCCCTTGGCCGCACAGGCCGACTTTGCATCCATGGGTATGCGCGGTGGTAATAACGCTTTCGATCATGCGGGTAACGGCGGGGTTTTCTTCGTCAAACAAATGCGCCAGCGCGGCTGAATCGCGGTCGACCCCCAAGGTCAACTGGGTGAGATCGTTGGAGCCGATGGAAAAGCCGTCAAACCGTTGGGAAAACGCATCCGCCAAAATGACGTTGGACGGCACTTCGCACATGGCATAGACCTCCAGGCCATCTTGCCCGCGCTCAAGCCCATGGGCGGCCATGACCTCCAACACCTTGTCGGCCTCTTCCAGCGTGCGGCAAAACGGGATCATCACCACCACATTGGTAAAGCCCATCTGTGTACGCACTTTATCCAGCGCTTGGCATTCCAGCGCGAACCCATCCGCGTAGCCTTGCGAATAATAGCGGCTGGCACCGCGCCAGCCGATCATCGGGTTCTCTTCGTGTGGCTCGAATTGGTGACCGCCGATGAGTTCGGCATATTCGTTGGTCTTAAAATCGCTCATCCGCACGATCACCGGCTTAGGGTATTGCGAGGCGGCAAGGCGCGCCACGCCATAGGCCAAGGTATCGACGAAATAATCCGCCTTATTGGTATAGCCGCGGGTTAGTGCCTTGATCTGCTTGCGGGCGGTTTTGTCTTTCAGTTTGCTAAAGCGGGTGAGCGCCAGCGGATGGATCTTGATTATGTTGTTGACGATAAATTCCATGCGCGCCAGGCCAATGCCATCCGCCGGCAGCCGCCACCAGCGCAGCGCTGCCGACGGCGTCGCCATATTGAGCATCACCTTGGCGCGGGTGGCCGGCAGCGCGTCAAGGCTCAACGCCTCCGCTTTGATCTTGGCAATGCCGGCATAGATGCGGCCTTCGTCGCCCTCGGCGCAGGACACGGTCACCTTGGTGCCGGTCTTGAGGGTTTTCGTCGCCGTGTGGGTGCCGACGATCGCCGGCAGCCCCAATTCACGGCTAACGATGGCCGCATGGCTGGTGCGCCCGCCGTGATCGGTAACGATGGCAGCGGCGCGCTTCATTACCGGCACCCAATCCGGGTCGGTGATCGTGGTGACCAGCACCGCACCATCTTCAAACGCATCAATATCGTGCGGCGATCTCAGATTAATGACCTTACCGCTGGCCGCGCCCGAACCAACCGCTAGGCCGGTGGCTAACAGCTTGCCTTTGTCCTTGATACGGAATGTTTTCAGATCGCTGGCTTCAGCGCGCGATTGCACCGTTTCCGGCCGCGCCTGGACAATCGCCAATTCGCCGCTCTTGCCGTCCTTGGCCCATTCGATGTCCATCGCGCGGCCATAATGCTGCTCGATGACGGTGGCCCAGCGGGCCAATTTCAAAACCTCCTCGTCGCTCAGCGTAAAGCGGGCGCGTTCGGCGGCTTTGGTCGGTTTCCAGGTGGTCGGTTTTTTGCCTTTTGACGCGTAGACGAGCTTTTTTTCTTTGGTACCCAATGTCCGCTCGATGATCGGCGTATAGGCATCATCGTCGAGCAGCGGCTTGAACACCATGAACTCATCCGGATCGGCAATGCCCTGCACCACCGCTTCGCCCAAGCCCCAAGCACCGGTGATCAACACCACGTCGGGGAAACCGGTTTCCGTATCAATGGAAAACATGACGCCGGCGGCACCGCGGTCTGAGCGCACCATGCGCTGCACGCCCACCGATAGGGCGACTTGCAAATGGTCAAAGCCATTATTGTTGCGGTAGGTGATGGCACGGTCGGTAAACAGCGACGCATAGCAGCGCCGCACATGCTTGAGCAGCGCCTCGGCGCCGCGGATATTGAGGAAGCTCTCCTGCTGGCCGGCGAAACTGGCCTCCGGCAAATCTTCCGCCGTGGCCGAGGAGCGCACGGCGACGTCCGGCGTGCGCTGGCCTTCGCGTTTGCCCAGCGCGCCATAAGCGTCGGCGATGAGGGTGTGCAGGCGTTCGGGCATCTTGGCCTTCAAAAACGCCTTGCGGATGGTTTTGCCGGCCTCGGCGAGCGCCACCTTGCCGGTCGCCAACGCTTCTGTCTGGTCACGGATCACCCTATCGAGCTTGTTGTGCGCCACAAACAGCCGGTACGCATCCGCCGTGGTGGCAAAGCCGCCGGGCACCGCCACACCCATGCCGGAAAGATTGGCGATCATCTCCCCTAAAGAGGCGTTCTTGCCGCCGACCCGCGGCACGTCTGAGACGCGCACGTCTTCAAGCCAGAGGATGAAGGCCTCCTCGCCGGAGGGGGCCGATTTCAGGGCGGTTGGGTTAGCCGGCATGATACTGCGTATCCCTATGCAAAAGTGAGGGCGGCAGCCGCGATGCCCACCGCCGATAGAGCATCAGACAACGGTGTCAATTGGATGACAATGCAGGATGGCAATACAGGATGCCAATGCAGGAATTACAGCGCTGAGCCAGCACAGCCCGTGGGCCCCGGTTTATGCCGGTTTTTGCCAATGGCGCATGGACAACGCGCTCGCCGGCAGCAGCGCTAACAAGGCAATCCCGCCGCCGATGGCAAAGATCATCGGCAGGCTCATCACCTCTTCGGGCAGCGTGAGCAGCACGCCAAACAGGCTCAACCCGAAAGACGAGCCGACCTGGCCGGCAAGCCGGCTCATGCCGGATGCCATGCCGAACTGCGCCGGCGGCACGGCGGTGGCAATAATCGAGGCCAAAGGCGGCATGGCGATGCCATGGCCGACGCCCTGCAGCACCAGCCCCAGCAACAATACCGGCACGCTGGTGACGTAAACCCCCGCCGCCACCAGACACAAGCCCCCGGTTTGCAGCACCACGCCGGTGATGGTGCCAAAGCGCTCCCCCAATTGGGTGGCGATAAGCCCGCCAAGCGGCGAGGCCAGTGTCAGGCTAAAAGTGCGCGTCAGCATCAAGATGGCGGCAACAGAGACCGAATAGCCGAAATAATCGATCAGCACCAAGGGCGTGGCGATGAGAGCACCGAGATACGACATCTGCAGCAGAAAATTGGCAATGACCGGGGCGTTGAAATTGCGCTGCCGAAACAGCGCCGGCGGCACGATCGGGTCGGAGATTTGCGCTTCGTAGATGAGGAAGAGCGCCAACCCCAGCAGCCCCAAGCCGCCGGCCATGACCTTATAAACCAAAGCGATGCCCGGCTCGGCAAAGGCGCCGATCACGAATAGCAGGCACGACAGCGATACCAGCAAGATCAGATTGCCCACATGGTCGAACTTGGCCGGTTGGCGCGGCGTCTCCGGCAGCACCCGCCAGGCCAGTATCACCGCGCCGATACCGGTTGCCGCCTGCAACAAAAACACCGAGCGCCAGCCGAGCAATTCCACAAACGGGCCGCCGAGTACAAGCCCCAGCGCCGCCGCGCCCGGGCCGCCCATGGACCACCAGCTAATCGCCTGGGTGCGGTGGTGCGGCGGATAGACGTGAAACAAGATCGCCATCGCCGATGGGCCCGTTGCCCCGGCCAGCACCATGGACATGACGCGAAACGCGATCAGCGACCAGATATCCCAGGCCAGCATGCACAGAAAGGCAAACACGGTGGAGCCCAATATGCCGCCGATGAAAATGCGCCGGTGGCCGAACATGTCGCCCAGCTTGCCGATCACCGGCAAAGCGGCGGCGGATACCAGCATCGGCGCCGACACCGTCCACGCCGCAAACGCTTCGCTGACGCCAAACTCCACGGCGATGAGGTTGAGGGCAACGGTAAGAATGGTGAACGAAAAGCCGGTCGCCAACATGCCGATCATGCCGGCCCACAAGACCTTTTGCGCTCGGGCGGCGTCGTACGACGCCGAGGCAGGCGGCGCGTCGCTCACCCGCCTTGCGCCTTGTTGGACGCTGCCACCGCCTGGCGCGCGGTCGCACCGGGATGCTGAATGAAATGGGCGGTAAGAGCCGGGTCTTGCATCGGAATGAAATGGCTTAGATGCGGCACGGAAACGTCAACCGCATCTTGAAATTCCGTATGCAGATCAGGCCATGTGGGTGAGACGGCAAAATCCATCCGCCGGTCGTCGCCCGGTTCTGGCCCTTTGGCGCGCAGGATTGTCACCGGTGCCGTAATGTCCTTTAGCCGGCCATAGAGGCAAGAATGAACGGCGCCCATATAGACGGAGGCCTCCATCACCGGTGGGCAGGCGAGGCGGAACCCGTCGCCGTCGGTGCTTGGGCGCAGGCCATGCCGGCAATAATCCTCCAGCGCCTTTGGTTGCCACAAAGCGTAAGGATGCCGGTCCTGCAAGTGCTGGTAGAACGCCTCCCACCCGGCCCAGTGATCGCGCCGGCGCGCCACCGGGTGGCGTTGCGGGTCGGCCGGGGCGGGGACGCCCGCCGCCGTGGGGACGCCTGCTGGCGCGGGGACGCCCACCGCATACCGGCCCGGCTCCAGCATCACCGGGTCGATCAGCAATAGCCGCGCGAATGCGCCCGGGTGGGCCAGCGCTACTTGCGATAGGCAATGGGCGCCCATGGAGTGGCCAACGCCGATGGCCGCATCCAGCGCCAGATGCGCCATCAACTCCGATACGTCATCGGCCACCAATGACCAATCTAGCAGCAGCCCGTTCTTGGCGCTGTGGCCGTGGCCGCGCATATCCACCGACACGATGCGATAGGTCAGCGGCAGATGCGCTACCGTTTGGCCCCACACCCGGGCGTGAAAGCCGGTAGCGTGGATCAACACAATCGGCGGGCCATCCGGGGCGCCCCATTCCCAATAGGAAATGCAGCCGCTGGACCCATCGAGCAGATGATGGCGGGGCGGGGCAGACATCACGCCGTGCCCGCGTGGCCGGTCAACATAGGTGATACACCCTCCGCAAGGCGCATGACGCATAACGCATAACGCATTAAGGCGTGCGCGGGATGGGCCGATAGGGGCGCCGCCCATCGGCGTGCCTATTCGTAGATAAACGCTGCGTCGTCCAGATCAATGGCGGGGATTTCATCCCGTTCCGCCCAGTAATCCTGGTTGTGCTGCCATTCCGGCTTGTCGCCGCGCTTGGGCATCAAATGCATGTTGCGCATCAAATAGCCGGGATTGAAATTATCCGGGTCGATCCAATCGAGGATCGGCATGTCTTTGTCTTCCGGCCGCAGCGCGACGCTAACCTTGCGCGCGCCTTTGCGCTGCATGTGGTTGAGCAAGCGGCAGACAAAATCCGCCACCATGTCCACCCGCAAGGTCCAACTGGCGCGGAAATAGCCGAAAATCCACACCATGTTGGGCATGCCGGTGAACATCATGCCGCGATAGGTCACGGTGTCGCTGAATGTGAGCGGTTTACCGTTGATGGAAAACGCAATATCGCCGAGCGCGCACAGGTTGAAGCCGGTAGCGGTAATGATGATGTCGGCCTCCAGCTCGGTGCCCGATTTCAGCAAAATGCCGTTTTCGGTAAAGCGGTCGATCTCATCGGTCACCATGCTGGCCTTGCCCGACGCAATGCCTTGAAACAAGTCGCCATCCGGCACGAAGGCCACGCGCTGCCGCCACGGCCGGTAAGTGGGGGTAAAGTGCGTTGCCACGTCATAGCCTTCCGGCAACAATTCGCGCACGCCGTCGAGCAGTTCTTGTTTCACCACCTCCGGCTCTTCAAAGCAGCGGCGTGTCATTTCCGCCTGATTGTACAGCACCGCGCGGCGGACGATTTCGTGGATCCAGCTTTCGTCGATCTCCAGCGTGCGCAGCAAATCCGCCAACTCGTTTTCGTTGCGGCCGGGCACGAAATATGTGGGCGAGCGCTGCAGCACGGTAATGTGGGCGCAGTCCGGCGCCATTGCCGGCACGATGGTGGCAGCGGTTGCGCCCGAGCCAATCACAACCACCTTTTTGCCTTTGTAGTCATAATTTTCCGGCCATGTTTGCGGGTGCACGATGTCGCCCTTGAACGTATCCATGCCCGGCCAATCGGGGGTGTAGCCTTGCGCGTGGCGATAGTAGCCCTGGCACATCCACAAGAAATCACAGGTGAATGTCAGGTCTTCGTTGGTATCCGTGCGCGTGACATGCACCGTCCACTGATTATCCGCATCAGACCAATCAGCGGATAAGATTTTATGCTGATAGCGGATGTGGCGGGCAAGGTCGTTTTCAGCAATGACCTCGCGCATATAGGTGCGGATTTCTTCCGCCGTGGCGATGGGGTTGCCGACCCACGGTTTGAAGCGGTAGCCGAACGTATACAAATCGCTGTCGGAGCGGATGCCGGGGTAGCGGTGCATCCACCACGTGCCGCCGAAATCCTCCAACGCTTCAAGCACCACGAAGCTCTTATCCGGGCATTGGTCTTGTAAATGATAGGCAGCGCCGACGCCGGAAATGCCGGCACCCACCACCAGCACGTCAAAATGGTTATCTTGGCCGCCTGCGGCCACAGCCTTCGGGCGGGTAAGCGTTGCTGTATCTGACATCGGTCTCGTCCCTGTGGTTTATGCGCGGCCTGAAGGCTGCACGGCTTTTGTTGCGGTGGAGTGTGATGATACCTGACAAATCGTCAAATGATCCACATCAAGCGCCCGATGCATATGCCGGATATTAGGTATGCTGAGCGGGCGCTTGAATGGCGCTTGAATGGCAATCGGCGGGCTGATAGGCGTTGCGGCCATGAACATGCTCACGCTCCGGCGGCCGGACGACTGGCACGTGCATCTGCGCGACGGCGCCCTGTTGGCGCTGGCAGCACCACACACAGCGCGCCAATTCGCCCGCGCTATCGTCATGCCCAACTTGGTGCCGCCGATCACAACCGTTGCCGCCGCCGCCGCCTATCGCGACCGTATCGCAGCGGCCGTGGCGAGCGGCATCGGCGGTGGCGAAGAAGGCTTCACGCCCCTGATGACCGCGTATTTGACCGATGACATCGACGCGGATGAGATAGAACGCGGGTTTGCCACCGGCGTGTTTACCGCCTGCAAGCTTTACCCGGCCAACGCCACCACCAACGCTGCCGACGGGGTGACCGATATCGCCAAGCTTGCAAATGTCTTTGCGCGGATGCAGGCGATCGGCATGCCGCTGCTGATCCACGGCGAGGATATGGCGCCGCAGATCGATATTTTCGACCGCGAGGCGGTGTTCATCGAGCGCACGCTGACGCCGCTGTTGAACGATTTTCCCACCCTGAAAGTGGTGCTGGAACACATCACCACCCAGGATGCGGTTGATTTTGTCGCCGCTGCGGGTCCGCATCTTGCCGCCACCATCACCGCCCACCATCTGCACATTGACCGCAATGCCATGTTCGACGGCGGGTTGCGGCCGCACGCCTATTGCCTGCCCGTCGCCAAACGCGCCCGCCACCGCGCAGCGCTGCGGCAGGCGGCCATATCGGGCAATCCGAAATTTTTCCTAGGCACGGATTCCGCCCCGCACCTCAAACACGAAAAAGAAAGCGCCTGCGGCTGCGCCGGCATTTTCAGCGCCCCGGTGGCGCTGGCCAGCTACGCGCAAACTTTTGAAGAGGAAGGGGCGCTGGAGCGGCTGGAAGCGTTTGCCTCTGAGTTCGGCCCGCGGTTTTACGGCCTGCCGCTCAATACCGGCACGGTGACGCTGGTGCGCACCGCGCAAGCCGTGCCCGCGCAGATTGCTGCTGAGGGGCGCGCCGTCGTGCCGTTTCATGCGGGGGAAACGCTTGCCTGGCAATTGCAGGCATAAGTCCCTCCCCTACTACCGGTTAGCGCCCAGCACCCGGATAGGTGCGCGGCGTCATCAGATAGGCGGTAAGAAACGCCACCGCCAAAACCTGGTCGATGAGGCCGCCATAGAAGAACGGCGCCTCGCCGCGGCCGGCCACATACAAAAAGATGAACGGCAAGGCGGCGAGCTTTTCGAACACGCATACGAGCATGACCGGCCGGTAGCGCACCGGGTCGGTGGACACCAGCAAAAACAATAGCTGGAACGCCAAAGCGAGCCCGGCAAAGCCATAATACGGCACCGGCGCGGCAAGCGTTGCCGTATCGGCAAAGAACAGCGGCGTGACCGCAATAAGGCCCCACACGCCGGCAATTCGGAAAATCCACGTCGCGGTCCTCATCGTGATCTTTCCCTTTTTGGATTTTCCTTTTGCGTATCCGGTCCCTTTGCGCGCCCGGTCGGCCAAACCTCTAGACGCACACGCGCACCGATGCCGGCACAGGGTATCGTGCCCCCATCCGAGTAAGAAAGAACAGCCAGCACGCAAAAATATCGATTTGGCAGAATCTGAGGGGTGGGCAGAGCGAACGACGCTTCCTATTTTCAAGCGCAAGGCCGCACTGGCATCCACCGGCGCGGCCACGAGAGAAGAAAACCGCCATGTATCGGGCCTTCGGCACGGGCGCTTTTAGACCCACGAAGGACCGCAAAACCCGCGGGGGAGACGGCGCAGTGACACGCCACCCCGCCACGAGGGGAGAACACACGTGAAGGACGCTTTGAAATTTTACATCGACGGCGCCTGGGTCGACCCGGTATCGCCGCAAACCCTTGAGGTCATAACCCGGCCACCGAAGAGCCTTGCGGCACCATCTCCATGGGCGCACCAGCGGATGTGGACAAAGCGGTGGCCGCCGCTAAGGCCGCCTTCCCGGCCTGGTCCACCACCACCCGCGAGGAGCGCATCGCGGTCTTTGAAAAGATCATCGAGGTCTATCAAAAGCGCTACGATGAGATCGCCGAAACCATCTCGACGGAAATGGGCGCACCGATTTGGCTGGCCAAGGCCGCGCAGGCGGCCACCGGGCTTGGCCACTTCACCACCAATCTGGAAATTCTCAAGACCTATCCGTTTGAGGAAACCCGCGGCTCAACCCAAATCCGCAAAGAGCCGGTCGGCGTTTGCGGCTTCATCACGCCGTGGAATTGGCCGGTCAACCAAATCGTCTGCAAGGTTGCCCCGGCCTTAGCCGCCGGCTGCACCATGGTGCTCAAGCCGTCGGAAGTGGCCCCGCTCAACGCCATTATCGTGGCTGAAATTCTGCACGAAGCAGGCGTGCCCGCCGGCGTCTTCAATCTGGTAAACGGCGACGGCCCGTCGGTGGGGGCGCCTTTGTCCAGCCACAAGGACGTGGACATGGTGTCGTTCACCGGCTCCACCCGCGCCGGCATTTTGGTGGCCAAGGCCGCCGCCGACACGGTCAAGCGCGTGGCGCAAGAGCTTGGCGGCAAATCCCCCAACATCGTGCTGGAAGACGCCGATTTGGAAAAAGCCGTTGCCGGCGGCGTGCAAGCGGTGATGATGAATTCCGGCCAATCGTGCAACGCGCCGACGCGCATGTTCGTGCCCGCGGCCAAGAACGACCAGGCCAAGGAAATTGCCAAGGCCGCCGCCGATAGCGTCAAGGTGGGCGACCCGTTCACCGACGGCACCACCATCGGCCCGGTGGTCTCGGAGGTGCAGTTCAACAAGATCCAGGATCTGATCCAAAAAGGCATCGACGAAGGGGCAACCCTGGTTACCGGCGGCACCGGCCGCCCGGACGGGCTCAACAAGGGCTATTACGTGCGGCCGACGGTATTTGCCGATGTCACGCCGGACATGACGATTTCCCGCGAGGAGATTTTCGGCCCGGTCTTGTCCATTCTGCCTTACGAGACGGAAGAGCAAGCCATCGACATGGCCAACGACACCGAATACGGCCTGTCATCCTACGTGCAATCGGGCAATATCGAGCACGCCCGCAAGGTTGCCGGCCAAATCCGCGCCGGCAACGTGCACCTCAACGGCGCCGGGCCTGACTTCAACGCCCCGTTCGGCGGCTACAAACAGTCCGGCAACGGCCGGGAATGGGGCGAATTTGGCTTTGAGGAGTTTCTAGAGGTCAAGGCCGTGCTCGGCTACGAAGCCGCCTAAGGGCGTCGCCCGCATAGACTTAAGCATAGCACCCCCGGCGGAGCGTTCCGCCGGGGGTTTTGTTTCACGGATCATGCGTTTACAGGAGGAAGGGGGGAGGAAACCCATGCCGCAACCAAAACCCGTCATGCTGGTGCTCGGCGCCGGCGCTGGCATAGGCGGCCATGTGGCCAAGCGCTTTGCCGCCGATGGCTATCATGCGGTGCTGTGCCGCCGCTCCGATGAGGAAGGGTTGGAGCGGCTCGTCTCACAAATTACCGACGAGGGCGGGGAGGCAACGGGCCGGCTGCTCAACGCCACCGAAGACGGCAGCATCGAAGCGCTGGTGGATACGGTGGAGCGGGATATCGGCCCCATCGAGGTGGCGCTGTTTAACTTAGGCGCCCAAATCGGCGACCGGCCGCTTGCCGATACGCCGCTTAGGACGTTCGAGCTTGGCTGGCGGCTGGCCACCTTCGCGCTGTTTCGCTTAGCCTCGGCGGTGTGTCCGCACATGGAGGCGCGCGGCCATGGCACCTTGCTCGTCACCTCGTCGACGGCGGCGGTGCGCGGCAATGCCGGGCAACATTCCCACGCCGCGGCCATGGGCGGGCGGCGGATGCTGTGCCAATCGCTCAACGCGGAATTTGCGCCGAAGGGCATTCACGTCGCGCATATCTTGATCGACGGGCCGGTCGAATCCCCCGATACCCTCGGCCGCCTGATGCTCGGCGCCGAAGGCTACAAGAAGCTGCTGGAAGAAAAAGGCCAAGGCAAAGATGAATTGCTGATCCCCGCCCGGCTGGCCGAAACCTATTTTCACCTCGCCCACCAACACCGCTCATCATGGACACACGAGCTTGACCTGCGGCCATTCAAAAACCTGGCCTGGTGGAACCACTAAGTGGAACCACTAGGTGGCGCCACTAAGTGGCACCGCTAGGTGGCACCACTAAGAGCAAACATCCCGCGCACCGAGACGGTCTATCTGCATAAAGCGCGCCACCCGCCGCACCACCCACCACATCGGCGGCGCCGGCGTGCTGATAGACCCGAAACCCGTCGCCGTCCCTATGAATGGTGTAGAGCCAATCATACGCCCCTAACACTCCCCCCAACACCCTGGCGCGCCCGCGCGCTAGGCGGTAGTGCAAGCGGTAGTGCAAGACGATGGCCACAAGGCCGAGCAAAAACACGCACGGCACGATGAGCCACGCAAGCTGCACCCCGTTGGAGAGGGATTGGTATGTGTCAAAGACGTCCTGCCAGAAGCTGTACCCGTCCATTGCGGCCACTCCCCATTTGTGAAAACGGCTACCAGAGATGTGTCACTGCGTGACCTCTGGCAGCCGGGGAGTTCGTAAGCCGCCACTAGACGACTGCGCTGGCCTTTAGGCCGGAGCCCTGGACATACGCCAACGCCTCCCCGGCTATAAGACACCAAGGACTGCCCTTGGGCCGACGCCCGGCGGCCTAGCTCATAGCGCACGATGTGCGCGCACGCGCGATAGCCGCTCCTCCACGCTTTCCTTAGGCGCTACACCGGACCGGACGCCCGCATCCTCGTCACGCGCGATCACAGCGCGCTTTTCCGCATCGCTCAACCTATTCCAAAGCGCCATGTCCTCCGCGCTCGGAAACACGGTTGAGGAAAATGCGATTTTTTCTAAGGTGCTGTGGGTTTTCGTGTCCGTCATTTTTTGAGATTAGCACGAACCCCCCGATCAAACCCCATAGCCCGCGGATCGGATGAAAACAGCCCTTCTTTCGGGTGAGGGACGCGTTGCAAAGGCGGTCCCGCTTGGTTCAGGAGCACGTTTTGAACACTAAAATCCGTGTGATACAATCAAGATATGAGCGATCCAAACAAGGACATCGTTGAAATCGATTCCGATCTAAAATCCAGACTTGCCGCCCTGGCCTCGCGTTCGGGCTTAAGCGTCGGCGAACTTGCGCGCGACATCTTGCGCGATCACGCCGACAGGCAAGAAGTCCTCATAGCGGAATACACCGAAGATGAAGCGCGGTGGCAGCGCTATCTTGAAACGGGCGAGACAATCGCGTTCGAAACCGTCCGCGCGAAGCTTCAAGGTCTGGCGGCGGAGGCAGCGCATAAGCAGAATGCCTCGTGAACTTAGCGTTCCTGCCGGAAGCCGCCGGGGACATTGACAGGCTTTACGATTTTCTGATCGAGAACCCCCTAGCCGCGCAAAAAGCCATGCTTGCCATTAACGAAGGCATTCATATGCTTTTGGAGAACCCGTATATGGGCGTGAGCATGGATCACGACCCCACCTACCGGCAGCTTTATATCCCGTTCGGCAAACGGGCCTATGTTCTGCGCTACCGGATCGATGCGGATAACGATACGCTCGTCGTCGTGCGGGTCTGGCATGGTCTGGAAAGCCGGAATTAAGCCAGAACTAAGAAAACCAATAAAAACCATTCGCATGATCCGGGATGAAACGCCGGGACATTTCGCTTGGCTGTCCGTCGCGACAACAGCGGGGGGAGGGTGTCGTCGAGGACATGGGCGATCGGCACACCTAGTTGATAGGCGGCGCGGGTGCTGTTCTTACCGGTTTCGTATTTCTGTAATTGCTGCCACGTGATGCCGAGCGATGCCGCTAGACGGACGCAGCTGGTGCCGCGAGAGAGAATTGAACTCTCGGCCTCACCCTTACCAAGGGTGCGCTCTACCACTGAGCTACCGCGGCTTAGCCTCGTTGTTGCGCGGCAGCATGCCGGGCAACCCGCAAGCATTTGGTTAATGCTCGCCAAAGGAGGCCGGAACCTGCCATAACAGGTTTGCGCCGGCAATAGCGCGTGCGCACGGCGGGACACACGGGGCTGCCGGCGACCATCCAGCGATCCAGCCACGAGCGAGCCAACAAGCCACAAGCCACAAGCCACAAGCCAACAGGATGTGAGTGTTTATGGGGACGAAACCGCAAACCGGCCGGGATGGCCGCGCGCCGGCGGCGGCAGGCGGCGGCGCCGCTGACCGCCGCGCCCGCCAGGCAGCAGCGCTTAAGGCCAATCTGAAGCGCCGCAAACAACAGGCCAAAGCCCGCGCCGCCGCGCATGGCCGGGATGGCGCTGAAAGCACGGGTGGCACAGACGGCACAGACGGCACAGACAGCGCCCCCGGCAACGGGTGCGGCGCGGCGCGGTAAACCTCACAGGCTTTGCGCCGCATCTGTGCCCTATTCTGCGGGCACATCCGGCGGCGTCTTCTAAACCGCGCGCGCGGGCGCAAACCCGGCAACAACAAGGCATAGACGGGATATGGACAGAATCAGGCTAACCGGCGGCGCCGCACTGACCGGCACCATACCCATTTCCGGCGCCAAGAACGCCGCGCTGCCGCTGATGATCGCAAGCCTTTTGACCGACGCGCCGCTGACCCTAACAAACGTGCCGCGGCTGACCGATATCGCCACCCTTGCCCGCCTTTTGGCGGGCTTGGGCGTCGAGATTGAGGTTCTAACCGCCGGCACGTGGGAGGCACTTACCACCCGCACCGACGGCCGCCTGACCTTAGGCCCGGATCAGGCCCGGCGGCTTGCGGGCTTTGGCCCTAAATCCCAAAGCCGCCCGGGCGACGGGCGGACCTTGCGGCTGACGGCACGCCGCATTGAAAGCACCCATGCGGACTACGATTTGGTGTCGAAAATGCGCGCCAGCTTTTGGGTCTTGGGCCCGCTGCTAGCGCGCTGCGGCCAGGCGCAGGTATCGCTGCCCGGCGGCTGCGCCATCGGCACCCGGCCGGTAGACTTGCATTTGCAAGGGCTAGAGAAGCTCGGCGCCCGCATCACGCTCGACAAAGGCTACGTGAACGCCACCGCCCCGCACGGCCTAAAAGGCACCGAGATACGCTTCTCCATGCCCTCCGTTGGGGCCACCCACAACGTGCTGATGGCGGCGGTGCTGGCCGAAGGCGAGACGGCAATCGAAAATGCCGCGCGCGAGCCCGAGGTCACCAACTTAGCCCATTGCCTCATCGCCATGGGCGCAAAGATCGACGGCGTCGGCACCTCCACCTTGCGCGTTACCGGTGTGAGCCGCTTGCACGCAGCGGAAGTTGCGGTCATCTGCGACCGCATCGAGGCGGGCACTTATGCCATGGCCGCGGCGATGGCCGGCGGCGACGTCACGCTTACCGGCGCGGATGCAGCACTGTGTGCGGCACCCTTGCAGGCACTAGCGGCGGCAGGCGTTACCGTTGAGCACAGCAACGGCGATATCCGCATTGCGCGCGATGCCGCCACGCTGGCGCCGGTGGACATCGTCACCCAGCCCTATCCGGCGTTTCCGACGGATCTGCAAGCCCAATTCATGGCGCTGATGACCATGGCCGACGGCAATACGCAAATGACCGAGACGATTTTCGAGAACCGGTTCATGCACGTACAAGAGTTGGCGCGGCTGGGGGCGCTGATCTCATTGCACGGCGATAGGGCAATCGTCTCCGGCGTTAAATCCTTGCGCGGGGCGCCGGTAATGGCGACAGATCTGCGCGCCTCGGTGAGTTTGGTTATTGCAGGGTTGGCGGCGGAGGGCGAAACCGTTATCTCTCGCGTCTACCATCTGGACCGGGGGTTTGAGCGGCTCGAGGATAAGCTGTTGGCCTGCGGGGCGGATATTTCACGTATTCCCGGCTAATACTGCTCATGAAACCCTTATACGTGCGTATCGAAGATAAAGACGACCTCACCGTCGTGTCCGCCCACCTGCAAGACGCGGTCACCACGGTGGGCGATTTTGCCTATGACGCCAAGCGCCGGCGCTTTGCCGGTGTGGTGAACCGGTTCCGCTGGGAGGCGGAAGAAACCCGCAAGATCGGCCCGCGCCGCCATTCGCGCATCCGCACGGGGCTTCATTTCGACGGCGTGCTGGCCGTGCGCTCCCAAAACGTGGCGCGGGAGGCCAAGGATGCGGTCGTCTCTTTGCTGTCGATCCGCTTCGCACCCGCCGGCGACGAAGCGGACCCCGCCGGCACGGTGACGCTCGATTTTGCCGGCGGCGGAACGATTGCGCTGGACGTGGAATGCTTAGAAGGCCATGTAAGCGATATCGGGCAGCCGTGGGCAACCCGCAGCAAGCCCAAGCACGACCTCACCAC
>Ga0272441_10003700_pt1 | contig 28761 bp, 35 predicted proteins | sample SSMProp6N_FD_193582 | JGI IMG/M metagenome (GOLD analysis project Ga0272441, IMG submission 193582) | Marine sediment archaeal communities from Little Sippewissett salt marsh, Falmouth, MA, United States - SSM-Prop-6N | ecosystem: Environmental > Aquatic > Marine > Wetlands > Sediment ... | reverse complement strand
ATGCTGTCGGCCCACTTCTTCGGGGCCTTTCCTCTAGTCGTTGCCGGAGCGGAAGGTATCTTTGTTGGTGGTGTAGCAGTCTACCTTTCGGCGGCGATAATGATGAACATCATGCACGGTCGCTGGGTGCTTCCCATCGGGTTATTCCATAAATAGATAAGAGGTACGGAACGATGATTAAGCCACCGGAATTCTTCCCGGCAGCGGTAAAGTCCCTGTACGATCAGGCTGCCTTAGATTACCAGGGTTTTTGGGAGGAAGCGGCGCTCGCCGCCCGGAAAGATATCCACTGGTTCCAGAAATGGGATGAAACACTGGTCTGGGAATACCCCACCTTTCGCTGGTACGTGGGTGGGGCCACCAACATCTGCTATAACTGCCTGGACTTCAAGGTGAGCAAGGGGCTGGGTGAGAAGACGGCCTACATCGCCGAGCGTGGCGAGACCGGGGAGGTCAGGACGGTTACCTATGATGAGCTCCTGAACTTGGTCAAGCAGTGCGCCGCTTCGCTCCGAGCGCTGGGGGTGGAAAAGGGTGACCGGGTGGCCATCTACATGCCGATGAGTATTGAAGCGGCGGTCGCTATGCTGGCCTGCGCCCGAATCGGGGCGGTTCACATGGTCATCTTCGCTGGTTTCTCTGCGGGCGCCATCGCCGACCGCCTGGAACTCAGCGGCGCCCGGTATATTATCACCCAGTCGGCCGACACCCGCCGCGGTAAGGTGATACCGCTCAAGCAAACGGTGGATCAGGCCGTTAAACGTCTAGCTGATTCCAAGCAGGTCAAGACGGTAGTCGTGGTCAGGGAAGGCTCATCGGCCGCCGATATCGAGATAGTAGCCGGGCGTGATATTGCCTGGTACGAGTTCATGAAAAAGGGCGTCGGCTTCGACTCCGGCTGTGTGGCGATGGAGGCCAATGAACCGCTGTTCGTCCTACCGACCTCCGGGACCACCGCCAAACCGAAGGTGGTGGTGCACTGCCACGGCGGCTACCAGATACATATCTACTCAATGGGCAAATGGGTTCACGGTCTGAATGTCAATGATATCTGGTTCTGCACCTCGGACATCGGCTGGATCGTGGGCCACAGTTATAATATATACGCGCCGTTGCTCTTCGGCTGCACGTCGATACTCTATCAAGGCACGCCGGACTACCCCCGGCCGGACATGTGGTGGGACTTTATCGAGCGGCACAAGGTGACCGGAATATTCACCTCGCCGACTGGCGTCCGGGCACTAATCGAGCTGGGCATCGAGCAGCCGCGCCAGCATGATATCAGCAGCGTCCGCCGCATTGTCTGCGCCGGAGAGACCCTCAACCCGGCCGCCTGGGAGTGGCTGCAGCAGCAGGTATTCCAGGATAAGGTGCCGGTAATTGATCACATGTGGCAGACGGAGACCGGCGGCCCCATTATTGGCAGCCCGCACGGCATCGCCGCCTGTCCCATCAAGCCGGGCTCTTCCGGCTTACCGGCGCCCGGTATCGACGCCGATGTCGTGGATGAAAAAGACGGGCATTCCCTGGGCCCCGGTGAGAAGGGCGTGGTCATTATCCGACGGCCGTTCCCGGGCCTGACACCGACACTCTGGGGGGACGTCACGCGCTACCGGCGCGACTACTGGGAGGCCAAACCGGGCACCCAGGGCGCTTACTTGGCGGGGGATGCCAGCTACAAGGATGAAGACGGCTATTTCTACTTCACCGGCCGCGCCGATGAAGTAATCAAGATTGCGGCCCACCGGATCGGCACCATCGAGGTTGAGAATACGCTGGTATCGCACCCGGCGGTGGTCGAGGCGGCGGTATGCGGGGTTCCCGATGAGCTGCGCGGTGAGATCGCCAGCGCCTGTATCGTGCTGGCCAAGAACTACCAACCGGGTGGTGAACTCAAGCAGGAGCTTATCCAGCATATCAAGCGAGAAATGGGCGCCATCATCGTGATGAAGGATATCGTTTTCGTTAACACACTGCCCAAGACGAGGAGCGGCAAGATTATGCGGCGGGTCATCAAAGCGGTGCTCACCGATGCCGATGTCGGGGATATCTCCACCATTGAGGAAGAGGTGTCCGTGGAAGAGGTGAAAAAGGCGCTGGAAATGATGGTGAGGACTTAATTATTAATGGGTGAAAAGTCGGGGCTGGTGGAAATCAGGTGGCACGGTCGCGGCGGCCAGGGAGCGGTCACCTCGGCGGAGCTGCTGGCGCAGGCGGCCATTAATGAGGGCAAGTATGCCCAGGCCTTTCCCGCCTTCGGGGCTGAGCGCCGCGGCGCGCCGGTGATTGCCTTCCTGCGGATTGACGATTCACGTCCCATCCGGGTACGGGCCGAGGTAACCGAGCCGGACGGCGTGGTGGTGCTCGATGCGAGCCTGCTGCGGTCGGTTAACGTCATCGCCGGTTTTAAGACCGGTGGGGTGTACGTGGTGAACAGTAATAAACCGCCGGAGGCGATTGTCAACGGTTCCGGAATCAAAGGACAGGTCGCCATCGTGGATGCCACCAAGATCGCCCGTGAAAACCTGGAGCTTGCCTTCGATGATACTAAATGGTCAGTGACGCTGCGGACCGACATTCCTTTCGGCCACAAGTTCAGCCTGGCTGAAATCAAACCCAACGACCCGGTAATAAAATACGGTGAGGTTATCGGCCTGGCCACGGCGCCCATTGCCCCCGGTGACTATGTGCACGTCCATAATATTGCCAGCGCCCGGGCCCGCGGGGATTTGAAAGGAGATCGCCAATGACTTTTCAGGGATATCCGCGCCCTAACGGGCTCGTCGGAGCGCGAAACCATATCGGCGTCATCTCTATGGTCGGCTGTGCCAACGATGTCAGCGGCTGGATTGCCAGCCAGGCAAAAGGCTCGGTCATGTTTCTTCATGGTCAGGGCTGCTGCCAGACCAAGCCCGACCTGGATACCGTTGACCGCACCCTTATCTCCCTGGGCTGGAACCCTAACTTGGCCGGGGTACTGCTTGTGAGTCTGGGTTGTGAATCGGCCTCAGCGGACCGGGTTGCCGAGGGCATCGCCGCGTCCGGGAAACCAGTGGGGAAGGTGGTGCTGCAGAAAATGGGCGGCGTCACCAACACCGTGGCCCGGGGCGTGAAGATTGTCCGCGCGATGATGAAAGACGTTGCCAAACAGAAGCGGGAGGAGTTCCCCGATTCCGAACTCCGCCTCGGGGTGAAGTGCGGTGCCTCGGACACCACCTCCGGACTGACCTCAAACCCCGCCATCGGGATTGCCTGCGATACCCTGATTGATAACGGCGGTAGCTGCATCTTCGGCGAGACCACCGAGATTATCGGCGCGGAACATATTATGACCCGCCGTGCCGTCACTCCTGAGGTGGCCCAGCAGATACTGGATGCCGTTGACCGGGTGGAAAAGCGGGTGATTGCCATGGGGGTGGATATGCGGGGTGGCCAGCCAAGCCAGGGTAACATCGCCGGCGGGTTAAGCACGATTGAGGAGAAGTCGCTGGTAGCGATTGTCAAGGCAGGCACCAAACCCGTCCGGGCGGTTTATGAATACGGGGAGCGGCCGGAGGGCAAGGGGCTTTTCCTGATCGATAGCCCCGGACGGGAACCGGAGATTCTGACTGCTCTGGCAGCATCAGGGGCTCAGGTAATCGTCTTTTCCACCGGACTGGGAGCGCCGCAAGGCTTCCCGCTGGCCCCGGTAATAAAGATTACCGGCAACCCTAAGACGTATCAGAATTTGTCGGACTACCTCGACCTGTTCGTGGAGCTGGGGAAGGAGGGGATTACCCGATTGGGCGCCGAGATCTACCAGGAGATACTGACGGTAGCTTCCGGCAAGAAGACCAAGGCCGAAGTCCTTGGCTACGGTAACTTTCCCAACATCTTTACCGTCGGCCCGGTAATTTAGTTTCGCCAAGACTAATAAGACTTCCACCAATACCGTGTCGGGTGAAGAGGTAAAAATGAAAGGCAGGACTTGGGTTCTGCCTTTCAGCTTATTGATATATAAAATCTTAGTAAGCATAAAGGCGTCTGTAATACTGTTTCTGATCGGCAACCGGTTTCCAACAACCCTGACAATATCCATTGCTATGGCGCAGGCTACGGCTGCCGTACGTGAATCTACCCCAAGTTTCTTATATATTAAATATTTCCCCAATGTTCGATGGCATTTTCATTACTCGGTGAAAAGTTGTATATTAACTGTCAAGTAGCGACTTTCTCTTAAAACAAGTCTCGGAGATAGTGACGATGTCAGACGAAATGGAAAAAGAATTTGACCTCAGCGATTATTCGGTAAAGAACGCCGCCAATATTTATCGAAATCTATCAACGCCCGCGCTCTACGAGGAGATTATACGTCGCCGGGAAGGTTTGGTGTCTCACCTGGGACCGATTGTAGTCAGGACCGGACACCATACCGGCAGATCACCGGCTGATAAGTTCATTGTAAAAGAGCCTTCAAGTCAAGACAGAATCTGGTGGGATGCCAATAAATCATTTACGGTGAAAAGATTCAGTACCCTGTACAATAGGTTGCTCGCCTATCTCCAGGGGAAAGACATTTATGTTCAGGATTGCTATGTAGGAGCGGATGGTAAGTATTCTGTCCCGATACGCATAATCACTGAATATGCCTGGCATAATCTTTTCGCACGTAATATGTTCATCCAGATAAATGATTTGGAAAGGCTTAAGCGGCATTCGCCGAAGTTTACCGTTTTCGCCGTACCGCGTTTCCATGCAACGCCTGATATCGATGGTACGGATTCTGAAGCATTCATCATCATTAATTTTAAGAGAGGGTTGATTTTAATAGGCGGAACGAGCTATGCCGGTGAAATCAAGAAAGCGGTTTTCACGGTGCTTAACTATCTTCTGCCACAGGGCAAAGTGCTATCCATGCACTGTGCGGCAAATATCGGACCGCAAGGGGACACCGCCTTATTCTTTGGTCTTTCGGGAACAGGCAAAACATCGCTGACCGCAGACCCGAATAGAAGCCTTATCGGAGACGATGAGCACGGATGGAGTGCTTCCGGGGTATTTAATTTTGAAGGTGGTTGCTACGCTAAGGTAATTAGATTATCGAGGGAGCAGGAGCCTCAGATATACGAATGCACCCGCCGATTCGGCACCATACTTGAAAATGTAGGTATTGATATTCGTACCAGAAGGCTCGATTTGAACGATGATTTGCTGACTGAGAATACTCGTGCTTGCTATCCCATATCTCATATCCCTGGTGCGATACGCTCCGGAACGGGCTCCAGCCCTCAGAATATCTTCCTGCTCAGTTATGATGCCTTTGGCGTGATGCCGCCGATTGCTTTACTTACCCCGGAACAGGCGACCTATTTCTTTTTACAGGGCTACTCGGCAAAGGTTGCCGGGACTGAGGTCGGATTGGGAAGCGAGCCGGAAACGGTGTTTAGTTCTTGCTTCGGAGCGCCATTTATGGCGCTGCCGCCTATAGAGTATGCCCAGCTATTTCTTGACAGCATCGTCAAACACGGGGTGAAATGTTGGCTGGTAAATACCGGTCTAGTGCTGGGGGGCTTCAACACCGGAGGTAAGAGGATATCGATAAGCCATACCAGGGCGCTTATCCGCTCGGCGATAAGTGGCCGACTGTTAGAATCACTAATGGAGAAAGAGCCGGTTTTCGGTTTTCTCATACCTACCGCGTGCGAAGGCTGTCCGAGCGAAATTCTCAAACCAGCCAATGCTTGGGAAGATAAGGGCCTTTATGAAACTGAGCTAAAGAAGCTGGCGACTAAATTCGCTAACAACTCTTCACAATCCGCCAGTAATATACCAAGAGATATCTTAGAAGTCGGGCCCAGACCATGATTCTGTCCAAATTGGCTTTGCATGTCTTGCTCGATGTTCAAGAGAGGCGAACACTTGGAAGCTAATTTGGCGGTGGGTGGTACTGTACGACAGGTAGAACCAAGACGTTCGAGCTAGCCTTTGGTCTTGCCACTTAGCAGATTCTTGATGCTTTGTATTCCGCTGAACTTCGAGAAGGTACGAAGCCACGCATGACTTTAATAGATTGTGGATCCGGACTGTCTTGGATTCAAGACTTGACGACGGACAATCCAATGTGAAGTTAATTGGCTATCCGGGCACATTCGCCTCCTATTGACACAGGTTCGCGCTCGGCATATGCTTGCAAATAGAAAATGCACCTCTCACCTATCGATGAGATACCCAGAGATGTCCAAAAAGTCGGGATAAGTCATGTCGGTAGAAGAGAGCAAGGTTGGAGGTAAGCCGTGACCGGAAGGCGCTATCTCCTGGGTATTGATATCGGCACGAGTGGGGTAAGGGCGGCTATCTTCGATGAAGACGGCAACCTGGTTAGCCTGGGCCGTCGCGGTTACGAGTTCCAGCATCCGCATCCCGGTTGGTCGGAGCTTGATGCGGAGGAGGTCTGGCAGAAGACCATCCAGGCGACGCGTGAGAGCATCGCTCAGGGCCCGGTTGCCCCGGAGCGTATTCTTACCATCGGGCTATCGGCGCCGGCCCATTCCTCCATCCCGGTGGATGAGAACTGCCGCCCTGTTTACCCGGCGATACAGAGCATCGACCGACGGGACAACGGCTACGAGCATTATCTGGCCTGGTTCCGGGAGCGCTTCGGGGCGGAGGCCATCTTCAAGCGTTCCTCGTTTACCCTGGGATCGCTGACCCCGCCCATCCTCCCCCTCCTCTGGCTGCGCGACCACCGCCCCGACGTCTTCAGCCGCATCCGCAAATCGGTCCTCTTCCAGGACTTCGCCGTCTGGCGCCTGACCGGCACCCCGGCGCTCGATTACTCGATGGCATCCGGGACAATGGTTTTCGACCCCTGGCAGCAGGACTGGATTGACGAATTCCTTGACGCTGCCGGTATCACGCGGGAGTTCTTCTCGCCGCTCTCGCCGTCAGCGCAACCGGTTGGTATACTCAAGGAGGACGTTGCTCGTGAGATCGGTCTCCCGGCCGGGACGATGGTAGTTCCGGGCGCCCACGATCTGGGCTGCGCCGCTATCGCGGTCGGGCTGTCACGCGAGGGAATGGCTGCCGACGTTATCGGCTCGTTCGAGGCGCTGGCCACCGTGGTCGCCGAGCCAGTATCCTCGCTCGACATGCTACGGCGGGGTCAGGCAAGCGAGTGCCATGCCTATCCCGGGCTTTACCTGGCGGTTGGGTTCAGCGTCACCGCGGGGAGTCTCATCCGCTGGTACGCCCACCAGATGTGCGAATGGGAACGGGAGCAGGCGTGCCAGCAGGGGAAGGACCCCTACGACCTCATCACCGAGGCCGCCAGCACCTCGCCGCCGGGCGCCCGTGGCCTGCTGGTGCTACCGCACTGGAGCGGCGCCGGCACCGGACGCATCCCGCCGCTTAACGCGGACTCGCGGGGTGCCATCCTGGGCCTGAATCTGAGCCACACCAAGGCCGACCTCAGCCGGGCGGTGTTCGAGGGGATTGCCTACGAGGCGCGGATAATTATTGAATCCATGGAGAGCTCCGGCCTGCGGATTGACGAGCTGGTCGCCACCGGGGGCGGCGCCAAGTCCCGCTTCCTGCTCCAGCTCAAGGCGGACGTTACCGGAAAACAGGTGGTACTGCCCCGGGTCGCCGAGGCTTCGTTACTGGGAGCGGCGATGCTCGCCGGGGTAGGCGCCGGGGTTTATGCCGACGTCGCGGAAGCAATCAGCCGTGTCTCGCGCATTGAAGCAGTTTTTGAGCCGGTCGCGGCCAACAAGGGAATCTACGACGAGCGCTTCGCTCTGTACCGCGAGCTCTACCAGACCGTGGTCAATCTATCGGCCCGCCTGTAACAGCTCACCTGATCTGCACATAGTTTCATCGCCAGCGAAAGGTTTAACAGGCCAGGGCCTAAGACATGTTCAACTTTTATTCATGTTGCGTTCACACTATCTTGCTAAGCTTGGCGTGATGGGGAGAAAAAGGGCCAAGTTATTACCCAGAGCCAGATAGGAGGGCGACCAGCATGAAAAGAATAATCTGCCTTGGGTTGGTTACTGTACTCCTTATTCTGGTAAGTGGTTGCAGCCAGGCTGGAGAACTGGCTCCTGCCATTGAAGAAGCGGGCCCCACTCCGGAATCGGGGTCTCCCCCGATTCCGGTAACCACACCGGAACCGGAGCCAGCGCCGGCAGTCACTTCCGAGTCAGGAACCGTGAACTATACTATCGTGGATACCGGACAGGATAAGTGTTACAACAGCTCCAGTGTTATCACCGCTCCGTTGCCAGGCGAGGCTTTCTACGGTCAGGATGCGCAGTATGATGGGAACCAGCCGAGTTATACCGTCAGTACGGATGGACTCACGGTCTACGATAACGTTACCGGATTAACCTGGACCCAGGGAGCAGACTGGACCGGCGACGGCGTTGTTGACCTAAGTGACAAGTTCACTTACGACGGTGCTCAGACCTATGTTGATACCCTTAATGCTCAGAATTACGGTGGCTACAACGACTGGCGCGTGCCGTCTATCAAGGAGCTTTACTCGCTGATTGACTACCGCGGCACCGACCCCAATCCTACGGCGGTCAGCTCCTCGGGAGTGGTCCCCTTCACCGATGACGATGTCTTCGAGTTCGCCTACGGCGACACGTCCGCCGGCGAGCGGATCATCGACTCGCAATGGGTTACCACTACGCTCTACGTCAGTACGGTGATGGGTAACCAAACCGCCATGTTCGGCGTGAACTTCGCCGACGGGCGGATTAAAGGATACGGCCTGAGTGGGCCATCGGGAGGCGAAAAGACATTCTATGCCCGTTTCTGTCGCGGCAATACCGACTACGGGCAGAACAACTTCGTGGATAACTACGACGGGACGATTACCGATCAAGCCACCGGTCTGATGTGGTCGCAGAGCGACAGCGGCGCGGGAATGAACTGGGAAGATGCCCTGGCCTGGGTACAGGAGAGAAACGAAGAGAATTACCTGGGTTACAGCGATTGGCGGCTGCCCAATGCCAAGGAACTCCAGAGTCTGGTTGACTACACCCGGTCGCCGGACACCACGGACTCGGCCGCCATCGACCCCCTTTTTGAATCCAGCGAAATAATCGACGAAGCCGGGGGAAAGGATTACCCGTCCTACTGGCCCAGTACTACCTTTCTTAGTTTCGATGGCAGTGCTACCGCCGCCGTCTACGTATCCTTCGGCGAGGGACTGGGCTCAATGGACGGCATGAACGTGATCGACGTCCACGGTGCTGGCTGCCAGCGTAGCGACCCTAAGGACGGTGAGCCGAACAACTATCCGAGCTGGGGCCACGGCCCGCAAGGTGACGTGCAACGAGTGTTCAACTACGTAAGATGTGTCAGGGACGACAGCATCTGGTAAAAGGGAATCCCTTGATTTAAAGGGGGACTGAAGCGGTAACCCGTATAAATAATTGGGGTGCCGGAGAATTAAGTCAACCAACACCCCAATTAAAAACTCTGTTGATAGCGATTGTCTAGTTAATCTTTATTTTTGTTCTTATTATTATCGCCCTTGTTACCGTTATTGCTCTTGACTCGGTTATTATTACGGTGAATATTAGCCACGCTGTTACTTTCGCTATTGCCTTTGGGTACGATATTAACGGTATCCTGGCCATCGTAGCTGGTTATCAGATTACCAAGAGGGTCATAGGTATTTCCGATGGTTAAATCGCCCACGGTGCTGTCCGCAGTCAGATCAAGCTCCTGAGTCCGGAAATGTAGGATTACGTCGTCAATACCGTCACCGTTAACGTCTTCTACTGCCCAGCGTAGCGCTTCAGCTCCCTCAAACATGAGAACGGTTTCGCCATCGAAAAGCGAGGTGGCATCAAATTCTGCCGATGATATCAGCGCTACCGGCACCACCCCGTTCGATTTAAGGTTGATGCTGTTGGTATCACCCCCGGGCTTGATATCTATCGTGATTGGCTGCGACGGGATTATGCCGTAGTAAGTTGCGGTGTCCTCACTTGAATAGGTAGTGCCGTCCGAGGTATTGGCGATAACTGCGACTATGTTCGTATGCTGGTCAAGAACTGCGGTGCTGGTGGCATAAAGTGTCGTGGAAGATAGTGGGTCCAGGGTCCCGAGTCCGACTGGGTCAACGAAGTCACTGTCGGTGACGATATAATCAAGAGCGACATCGGTGTTGTTTGTTACGATGTATTGATAGTCGGCTGTGGTTCCCTCGGTTATGATTGGGCCAGGTTCCTCGTTCGCATCTTCCCAGGTGCTTCCCCCGTCAACTGAGATGAGCTTCTGTACCGTAATCTCGCCTGCACCGTAGGCTGTACCACTTGTCAGGCATATTGCTAAGGCAAAGGCGATTGCGGGGAATGCTAGCAGCTTTTTTCTCATATTGATTCCTTTCCAAATTCACGTTGATTCTTAAGGCTAAGCATGATTCCCGAAGAGAAATCTGTATCCTTCATAAAATGTTAAGGTTTGAGTCTATAACAATCAATCCCGCTTTGGTATCTCGTTGAGAACGTTTGGACTACCACTATTTATATTTGGATGTAAAGCAGCTATCCGCATCTGCGGGTGTGATGTTGGTCAGGTAAACTAGGAGTGTGAAGTTTGATGAGGGCTCGAGGGTGATGAGAAGACTCAAATAACTATGAGATCGTTCTGTGGTAAGCTAATCAAATAAAATTGGTAATGATATTTATCATGGCATTGGAAGTTCTATTTTCTTAAATCTCACTTCTTGTGGGTAATACTTGGGAAGGGCATGATATTGCGGGTCTAATCCTAATCTATTCACAGTATTGGCAAGGGCTTGTTCGATAGATATCTGTTTGGTGATCAACTAGTCGACGAGGTTAATTGTTGCTTCATCGACGTAGTCCAGACAGACGCTGGCACTCCAGCCAATGTATACTGAAGCTCCTTTGTCAACGAACGCCTTAGCCATGTCCTTCTGATAAGCGGTAGCGCAACCCATCATGATAACGGCAGTGCTGTTGAAATCCCTCTATCCTTATTTTCTGTTATTACCTCCATTTTAACTCCTTTATCTTGTATTCTTTATTGTTATTGTCTATACTTACGCAGACGTAGTTGTATTTAACGTTCATCGTTTTTAGAAATGGTAATATACTTGATTATAATAGATAAGGTGAGATAATGTAATATGGCACTAAAGCCCTAATACTAAAGGAATATGACGTTGGACAAAGAAACTTTTCATCATCCAATACACATGTTATGGATCCTGCTGGATCAAACGTATGTCGCAGCATCAAAATGTCAGGAAGTGGAGTTTGCTAAAGCTGGCCTGACACTCCAACAATATCGAGTGCTCATGGTAGTGGATGCCGCCCAACAACCCGTAACCGTAACCGATGTCGCCCGCTGGCTCGACCGTAACACCAACAGTATCAGTCTGATAATCGATCGCATGGAAAAAATTGATCTGGTCAAGCGGGTAAGAGACTTGAAAGACAGGCGATCGCTACGTTTGGTGATGACTGCGAAGGGGCAAGACCTCTTCAGTCAAGCTACCAAACATGGCCTTGAGTTGCTGGACACAATTCGGTCCTGCTGCACCGATGAAGAAATCCAGACTCTAATCAATTTGCTGGGAAGGCTTAGGGAAAAGGTTCTTGAAGAATTGATTCCTGAAGAAGCCGAGAGGATGACCAAGATAAAGGGCACTCGAGCAGAAGCATTCTTTACGAAAGAATCGGTTAAAGGTAAGAAGAGAAAAATTTCGTAGGATTGAGTACCTAGTCGACTGGTGTTGTTTTCAAATGGTGGGCTACCGTGTACAATAGACAGAACTTTTACCCTGGATTTTGATCTTGAACCTTAAACCTAATCTAAGTTAATATCTTTTACACCTTACAAGGCTGAATGCCTATAAGAACCCGTTCTCTTTTGTGATTACACAATCTAAGCAATTGTAGAGCCTGTAAACTATCTGCCTGTGAGATGAAAAGAAGGGAAAACCATATTCGTGAACAGAGTTATAAAGGTGTTAGGCGGCTTTGCAAATGCTCATCTATCGCTAATTTTTGAGCTATGATCATATTCCCAATACATAAACTCTTTCAGACACTCCGCGTAATCCTTCTGGGAGCGTTCATAGCGTCTGGCATTTTCGAGAGCTATGGAGCCCAAGTTAGCGACCCCAGTAGCGAAATATATATCTTCATCAGAAAATCGGGCTGGCTTTGTACAATAGACACATACAGCTCCTACTGTTTTGCCTTTCAACTTCATTGGTAAAGAGAGTATCGATGAAATTCCTTCTTTCTTAGCTTCCTCGGGATACTGGAGTCGTGAATCACCAATAGTGTCTGATGTGACTACATAATTACCTTTAAGAACTTCTTCGAATCTTTTGTCTATTTGAAGCGGGCCTTTCTTAATATATGATTCGCTTAATCCGTAGCTCGTGGCATATTCCAGTCGTTTCTTATCTGAAGTCACCAGGAGTAACGCACAGCCCTTGACATCCAAAGCCTTTGCCATTTTTTCAACAACGCGCTTAAGAACCTCATTTGGATTATCAGATGAGTTTAGCGAAGCTGCAACCTCGAACAGACTTGTGTAATAGAGGCGTTTGACATATTCCATGTAATTCTCCTATCTTCATAATCTATCACACTACCTAGATTGTCAACCGTCGCAATTGTCCTCGTAAAATACTTTCTCTAAAAATACCACAGAACCTTCTCCCGTATTATCACATATGTTAAAGAATTCTGTAAGGTCAGGGGCTATTTGCTTGATCATACCTTCCTGGCTAACCAGTAAATTGGCTTTGAAAGTTTATGATCTGACCTTCTATGGAATCAGTTCTGTTATGAACAAGAGTTATTGAGAAATAGTTTTGTATAACGAATCCATGCTTCTCTACTTCAGCCCTAGCCTCAGTTTCCATATGCTTTGGGTAAACGGAAAGGAGCCCACTCGGTTTGAGTACCCGGCTGATCTCGCCGAGTAAATCTTGTCTCTCAGCCGCACTCGAGAAGTAATAGTAATGAAAGACGTCAAAAAGGATGACTACGTCCACTGAATCGTTAGCCATTGAGATTCGGGTTCCGCCTGGTGTATCCAATCTTCTGATATTGGCAAGCCCTGCTGAGTCTGCCCGTTGCATCAGACCATCTAAGGCATGCCGGTCCTTATCTAAGGCATACACCTCTCCTTGGTCGCCCACTGCACGGGCGAGCGGAATCGTGTAGACCCCTGAGCCACAACCAAAGTCGAGGACTGTCTGGCCCGCTTTGATTCCTACCCTTTCTATCACCCTTGAGGCTATTTCTGGGAGGTTTGTATCATTACCCCGTAACCGCACCTTGCTAACTCCCATCACGGCTATACTGACCAGTTTTCACGCCACCACTTTAGATATGCCTCTTGCGGGTACGCTCTAGCCACATCCTTTTCTGTAAAGCTATATTTATACCTGCTGCAGTAGTCTTCGAGCAATTCATATGCCCAATTGATTTCCTTCATCGTCTCTTGTCCGTCTTCTTTTCCACTATATGTGTCTGGGTGATAGCGACGGGCCAGCTTTCGGTAGGCATCTTTTATCTGGCTAAGACTAGCTTCCTCACCGAGATGAAGCAGTTTCCTAGCCTTATCAATCTCTTCAAAATTTGCCATCTCTTAACTCCTCGCCTTCCCCCCATTTATAGGCTGAAGTCTTAACATATCGGTTCTCGATTACAATTCAAGCAGAGTGATTCAACTATGATTTCAGTTCGTCAAGAAGTAATCCCTTTAACCTATCCAGCGTAACCTGATAAGGTTCTATAGGAATACCCATCCAATCGGATAACTCGAGTATCTGCTCGGGATTATCATTCATGAGTTGGTCAAAGAAACCTATGGCATCCAGCACAATGGCTCCCCCGGAGTGTTTTGGGAAACTCTCATTGGCCAGTCCCTTGTCCCATCCCTGGTACACGCTATGGCGGTATTTCATCCATCCCGGTGTTATCCAGTATCTATCCCTACTTTGAGCTATGTTTTCCCTTTCCTCGTCACTGGCAAGCATGTCAACACAATGAGTTGCCTTTATCCTGCTGATTCTTATGCCGGGCTCAAGTTGCTCGTCGATTATGGTATCTATGTTACGGTATGGATCATTACCGTTCACATAACAGAACTTGCCGCCATAAACAACAATGATATTTGGGGCATAGGCCTTGGCAGTTCGTATTTGCTTTACCACCTCACTTTCCAATTCTCTAGGTGATTGGTGAAGGCCCGGTTTAGTATAGAGGATTTTTCTAGCATCAAGAAAGCCACTATTTTTGAGATAGTTCAACTCCATATTCAGCGTACCGCAGGCGACAACTACGTAGTTCTGGAAGGAAGGAATATTACTCATGTCTATCCTCTAATCGTGTTTTGTTTGTTAGCTAACCTTTCAATCAGTGACAGGATATTATCTACCTTGTTGGAGAGCTCATGTATTTCCTCTTTTAGGTCATTTTGAGAAGAACTCACCGCCAGTTCGGAATCGGAATTAATTCCCGTGTGCGTACTTTCTTTCAAAATCCTACTCAGGGTATAACCTATCTCCGGATCCCGGCAACAGACAAATGGTGAAGCCTTTCCCTCGGCAACCGCTGCGGCATACTTAGAACAACCATCAAATCCACAGGCTCCGCAATTCATCTTGGGAAGTGCCTCGTAGATCTGCCTGACCTTATCATGCATTTTTACATTGATCATATTTCAATCTCCAATCCGGCTCCACAGAGTATATGTTGCTTGGGGAACTTCTCTTTAATCTGGTACTTGTACTGGGTACAGTGGCAGGGACATATCAGGGATAGATCTTTTAGTAAATTAAATTCATGGCAGTGGTGGAGGCCCCCGATGATTCCATAAATCGGGCCATGATTGGAAATTGTGTCAAGGACTAGACCGACTCCAGGATGCGAACAGCCGGTAATGGCTATCAGGCCACGTTTGGTCTTTACGGCCAGCGACTGCTCGATTCCACTAAGCTCCCCGGTTGAAAAAACGTTATCCGTAATCCGAGTAGGTTGTCTAATCGAAACCACCCTTCTTTCCTGGATTTTCAGCATTACGGAACCTGGAACATAGACCTCGGCGGCCTTATTTATCTCTAAAATAGCTGTAAGACCGCCGATATGATCATTATGACCGTGAGACAGAACTATTTTGCCTATACTTCTGGGGTCGATACTAAGTTTTTCCATGTTGTAGAGCAGAGTATTACCATCAGCTCCGGTGTCGAACAGAATTAAAGGTTCTTTTTCAACCTCAATCAGGCACGAAAATCCCCAGTCTGTCTTCAATTCAGGTTTAGCGGCGCAATTATCATAAACGATTGTGACTTTCATTCATTTCTCTCTATCTGCCACTATAACTGTAAAACCGGCATTCGGATCGTACCCTTCCCTTGGTAGTTCAATATCCCTCACTTTCTGAGGTGCTTGGAATAATGTGGAAACAATCTTCTCAAGCGTGAACCCCGAATGTGCCAGTAATTTTGTGATCTCCTTATATTTGTAGAAAATGGCATGTTTGTAGAAACGATGCCCCGCCAGCTTTTTTTGCTCGTAGAATTTGCCCCAGGGGCTATCCTTCAAAACTAAGCCTAGAACCACCTTCCCTTTTGGAGCCAGAATACGGTAGGCCTCTTTCAAAACAAGGTCAGGGGAATCAACAAAGCACAGAGTGACTATCAGAAATACCGTGCCGAAGGAGCATTCTTCAAAGGGACATTTCTCGCCGCTGCTTAACGATGCTTCTATGCCCCGGTTTTGCGCGATTTTGAGCAGTCCTTCAGCCGGGTCAATTCCTTTTTTAATGCCCAATGCGTGGGCAAAACGGCCGCTGCCCACGCCTATCTCCAGCCAAGGTTCTGGTAATAGCGGCATGATTTCTTTAAAGGCACTTACCTCAATATCGAAGACCAATTTCCCTTGTTCCTCAAACCATAGATCATACTCTGAAGCTAGTTTGTTGAAGATTACGGTCTTGTTTTCTTGGTTTGTCATTTCCTGTCCCCAAAGCCACCTCCTCGCTTGCTTACCTCTGAACGTCTTTTCACGTTAGGGAATTGGGTAATTTTCTCATGTAGAATTTGCTTCCCCTGTATTCCGTTTCAACAAGCTTACCATCGTTTTTTAATTTCTCGACGGCTCTCCAGTCCTTATTAGCTCTTTCCAGAAATTCCCCAACGGCATCTTCTCTCATCGGATGGACCGAAGTGATGCTGAGCAGGTCATTCTCAACATCATCTGTAGATACGAAGGCATTCCCCTCATAAGCGATGAGATATTCAGAATTTATCTGATTTTCCTTGAATATGTTGTATGCCATATTAACACTATTCTCACTGGCAGCCTTTGTCGTACTCCTGGCTGGTGGCCTCGTGGGAATCGCCAGATAAGCAAGTGCCGGTCTTAGTTTGGTAAGAAACCCAGCTATTGCGCAAATTTCCCCATCGTTGTCATTAAACCCCTCAACAAGCATTGTCTCAGTCGTAAGCTCGCCCTGAAAATTACTGGCGAATTCGGTTATTCCAATTAAAATATCATCCAGATTCAATGTTTTATGCGGCCGGTCTATCTTGTGCCATGTTTGCTCGCTTACCGTATCCATTTTTAACGACACATAGTCAGCTTGCTGCAAGGCTTGCCTAACGTCTTCCCGCCAGACAAGGGAGCCATTAGTAATAACGGCGATTCTGACACCTATAGATTTGATGAGATCTATCTCCCTGGCAAGATTAATATCCAAAGTGGGTTCGCCATCAGGCACGAAGGTGATGTAATCAACCCTTACGCCTTTTCCTTTACCCTGCTCCAGTCTTTCCCTTACTGTCTCCGCAATATCTTCGGGTTTGTAGAAAGGCTCTCTTTGGATTTGCAGATTTGTAGTATTACCTAGCTGGCAGTAAACGCAGGAATAGCTACAAATCTTGGGGGGAATATTATTTATACCGAGACTGTGTCCTAGCCGCCTAGAAGGTACTGGGCCGTATACGATAGACACCGCTAAAATGCCTCCTTTAATTTATTCCTGCCATCTATGCCGTCGGCATCGCCATCCCTTATGCGCACTACGATTACACCCACGAAACTTAATATAGTCTGCGCCTACGAAATGGTGCATAATCTCCCCTAAGTTGTTGAAATCTAAATCAGCGAAATCTTTGGTGGAATAGTATTCCTCAAATGACTCCCGGCGTGGCTCTGTCCAGCTAACCATATGGTCATATTGCTGCCTCTTTGAATTATCGCTGAGAACTTCATAAGCTTCATTAATATTCTTGAATATCTCCGCAGCTTCCAGTGAGTTATCCGGATTTCGGTCGGGATGATAGCGCATGGCCAGCCGGCGGAATGCCTTCTTAATCTCTTCATAGCTGGCATTTGTATTTATGCCTAGGACTGCATAGTAGTCTTTCATGACACTAAGCCTATTCATCAAGGAAACGCATCACCGTTTCATTGAATCTCTCGGGTTGCTCGTAGTTAGCGCAGTGGGCTGAATCTTCAAAAAATTCCAGCCGTGAGTTTCTTAGAACCTCATGCATTTTAATCCCCAATTCAGGGCTAACAGATTTATCGTGCCGCCCCCAAATGATTAATACCGGCACATTCATTTGACCTATCTCTTTAATTTCCTTTGAAAGCCCATCGAAGAAATTCCGCTTAAGGCTACCTATCAAGACTTCGTTTGTACCCTTTATTTCATGAAAACGGGTCAATTCATTAAAAAAATCATCGGAAATAGAGTCAGGATTGTAAATAAACATCGTATCGAGCAGTAATCTGCGGGACTTCTCTCCATTCAATACCAGCTCTTTAAGTGGTTTCTGCAATGTCGCTTCGTCCAGCAGTGGGGATGGGTTGGGTAATCCTGCTGGTGAGACGAGAATCAGTTGGGAAACCATTTCTCTATACTGGTTAGAGAAGAGGATGCAAACCCCTGCTCCCATGGAGTGGCCTACTAGATATGCGCGCTGGATATGAAGAGCTTCCATGAAAGCCCGTAACTGCTTAGCATATAAGTCGTAGTCCCAATCCAAAGCCTCGCGGGTACTGTAGCCGTAGCCCCAAAGGTCAATTGCGTAAACCCGGAACCTTTGGGCAAGGGCATCAATATTCTTATTCCACATCTGTGAATCGTGGAACCAGCCGTGAAGCAAGATAACCGGTGGGCCATCACCCTTCTCCAGGTAATGAGTAGCATGACCATTTAGATCGATAAACTTTCCATTGGCGTATTTCGCACTCCACTCATCCAAAGGCCGACTGTTCCAACGTGTTTTCTCTCTCATGTGAGCCTACATCTTTCCCTGAGGCTATGGTTCCATTAGATGTTGTCTCATAGCCCGTTCATCCGAGTTCTTTTTAAGGAAATTATCTACTGCCGCTTTAAGCGTATTGGCTGCCAGCAAAGCACAATGCTCACCCTCACTAGGTAGGCCGCCTAAGTCATTAAGAACATCTTGTTGGCTAATCTTTTGAGCCTCAACAGTACTCCTGCCTTTAACCATTTCTGTGATCGTGCTGCAAGAAGCAATCGAGTTGCCGCAACCATCAGTCATGAATGTAGCATCGGTTATGATGCCATCGCTAACCTTGAGCCAAATCTCCATGGTATCACCGCAAGGGCCGGTTACCCGGGCATAGCCATCGGTATCCTTCATATCACCTCGGTTTTTCGGCTCGGTGGCGCGTTGGAATGCTATCTTTGAGTAGAGTTTCTTCTTCTCCTCCTCCGTAGATTCTCTGAATTTCTCCCATTCACACGTCATATTATAGTCTCCCGTATTAGATAACCTTGTCTGGTATCGCCCGAGGGATCATTTCTCCCAAATGGTCGATGATTTGAGCGCTATAGCGTTCAATATTTCCGGTATCACAGAGCCTAGCTAAATCCGGATCTAATGGTATTTGCCCCAGAAGTGGGGCCTGAGCTGTCTTAGCCATCTCATCTCCATGGCCTTTGCCAAAGATCTCAATCTTCTTATCTATTTCAGGCACGTAGAGATAACTCATATTTTCCACTACCCCCAGGATAGGCTTTCCCATTTTCTTAGCCATGTTTACCGCTTTCTTGACGATCATGTCGACCAAATCTTGGGGAGTATAAACGATGATTACTCCAGAGATGTTAAATGACTGCATTACAGTGAGCGGTGCGTCGGCTGTTCCAGGGGGCAAATCTATAACGAGATAATCGAGATTACCCCAGATCACTTCTTCCCCGAACTGCTTGATAGTATTTGAAATAAGGGGACCGCGCCAGATAACAGCCTCCTCTTCGTTTGACAACAGAAGGTTAAGGGACATAAGTATTATTCCTGACCTGGCTATGACCGGCAATATGCCAGTATCGCTGCCAGCCGGTCGAGAACTGATGCCGAACATCTTTGGTATACTGGGGCCGGTTATATCGGCATCGAGAATGCCCACTTCATACCCCTTACGTTTTAAGGCAACGGCCGTCAGCCCGGCTACCAGTGACTTGCCCACACCCCCTTTACCGCTCATCACAGCGATGATGTTATTAATTTTGTTTAACTCCGCTGGCTTAGCCTGGATATAATCTATTTCAACCTCATTTATTTCTGATAGATTCTCAATTAATTCCTGCGCTTTAGCCTTTAGCCACTCTTGCGCATCATCGCTCAGAGCGGTTGATGCAAGAATGGCTTTAATTTTATGGTTTGACACAATAATGTCCTGTATCAAATTTAAGTCAGCGATACTCCGCTTAATACCGGGAACCAGCACTGCGCCTAAGGTCTCCCTTACCTGGTCTTCATTTATCATGAATTAACCCCGCTTTTTGCACAGCCGTATACCTTGCAAATATATACTTTAGTGGTCGCATATATTGCCCCCCGTAGCCAGTCTGCCGTCCAGATAACTGAGCACCGCTCTCTCCGGGTCGTTTTCCATTACCCCGACGATAACACCGATATTATTTTGCTGAAAGAGACTCTGAGCCCTGCTGCCCATGCCGCCGGCGATAATCAGGGAAACACCTTTCTGTGCCAGCCATCTAGGGAGTAACCCAGGCTCGTGCCCTGGTGAACTGACGGACTCTTTCTTGAGAATTTGTTTATTTGTTTCATCGACATCAATCAGGGCGAATTGCTCGCAGTGGCCGAAATGTGCCGATACTTTGCCTCCGCTCATAGGAATTGCGTATTTCACTGCTTTAACCTCCAGAATATCTTTTATAAATTTGCATCCTGTAGTAAAAAGGATTTCTCCGTTTATATTCCATAAAATGACTTTAGGTGAGACACCTGTCTCACAATCCCACACTTCAAGTCGGGCTGCTCGGAGCACAGGCCCCAGCCGAATTAGACCTGGCAAACAGCGAGAATATACATCGCGGATCTTTAGTGCCGCAAGTCGGGCATTTTATCTCCGTGTCACTATCGGATATGTTCCGTCTTAACTCAAACTTACCGCCACATTTTCGGCATTCGTATTCATAAATCGGCAAATCTCATCCCTCTAAGGTTGTTTTAAGTTGACTTACATCTGCCATTACGCCAAAACATCGGTAATACATTGCCAGAGCCTTTTTAACTCGTCTGTGACCCGTCCCTCGGAGCACTCTACCACCGGCTTTCCCTGTACAATAGCCTCGGTAACCACATTGTCGAACGGTATCTTAGCAGCAATTTCCACCTGTTGGCTCCGGCAATAAGCTTCAATACGGCGGGTATTGTCCTCATTAAGGTCGTATTTATTGATACAGACCAAAGCGGGGACACCGAAGTGATGACAAACCTGAAGCACTCTCTCCATATCATGTATTCCCGATAGCGTTGGCTCAGTGACCAAGAGAGCCAAGCTGGCTCCCGATAAAGAAGAGATGACAGGACAGCCGATGCCCGGTGGGCCGTCACTGATAATATAACCAAGGTTTTCCCGCTCGGTAATTTCGCTAGCTTGCTTTCTGACCAGCGCTACTAACTTACCGGAATTCTCTTGGGCAATGCCAAGACGAGCGTTAACCAGTGGACCATACCGGCTATCCGAGACGAACCAATGTCCGGACAGGCTTTCTTTCATGGTAATGGCTTCAACCGGGCAAACGTGTGAGCAAAAGCCACAGCCCTCGCAGGAGATTGGGTCAACCTCATAATCATCTATAGCGTTGAATCGACACAAGTCTTGGCATAATCCGCACTCGATACACTTCTCATTATCGATAACAGCTACTTGTCCACTCCAAAACTCGTTCTCCTCTTTGACAGAAGGACTGAGTAACAGATGTAAGTCGGCGGCATCAACGTCACAGTCAGCCATTACCTTTTCTCTGGCTAGCGCCGCTAGGGATCCTACGACACTGGTCTTGCCGGTCCCCCCTTTACCGCTGAGTACGACTATTTCTTTCATTTGACCATCTCCCCTATACTGTCAAAAAGCCTCAGAAAAATATCTCTGAATTCTGGCAAGCCTTCTACTAGTGGTATACCTCTCGAATATAGCTCCGCGATTTTGGTATCTAGAGGTATTGTCATCAGTATAGGAACATTTTTTTTGAGGCAATATTCCTCTGTTTTCCCGTCACCTACTCCGGCTCGATTGAGAATTACCCCATAAGGTATGCCAAGTTTTTGAACCGTTTCCACAGCTAAGGTAAGGTCATTAAGACCAAATGGTGTCGGCTCGGTTACAAGTAGGCAGAAATCGCTTTCCCTGATGGCTTCCACTACCGGACATGAGGTGCCCGGTGAGGCATCAATGATTACTACTCTTTGTTTGTCAACTTGCTCTTTGACCTTCCTTATGATAGGCGGTGCCATTGGCTGCCCGATGGAAAGTTTACCATGAGCGAATTTCACACCGTCTGCGTTACCCACCTCTACCACGCCTATCTTACGACCTACTTCTGTAATCGCATTTTCCGGGCAGAGATAGCTACAGGCACCGCAGCCATGACACAGATCCGGGAAAGTAAGCACCTTTCCCTTAACAACAGCGATAGCATTATAGGCGCAGACCTCGGCACATTTACCGCAGCCGGTACATTTGTTTTCGTCTACTTGGGGGACAGGGACAGATACGGCTATCGTTTCAGTGAAGTCTGGTTTGATGAAGATATGGTCATTAGGTTCCTCCACATCGCAATCAAGAAGCTGCAAGTCAAGTTTCTCTTCCAGGGAGAGGGCAAGACTAGTTGCTACTAAGGTCTTGCCCGTTCCTCCTTTTCCACTGGCTACCGATATTATCATGCTAGGCTCTCACCATCTTCTGTCCACAATTGGGACAGTTCAAGTTGTAGCAAGGTTTCCCTGCCTGGTGGGGAACTCGCGCTCCGCAACTCGGACAGACACAATCACCACTGGGGCCAGCTCCAGGGCGATTACCTCCCATCCGACCACCGCTGGAACCACCTCTACCGATACCTCTTCCACTGCCTCTGCCACCACCCCCCGGTGGCCCTAATCCATCTCCCCTCGGCATAACTACACCTCCAAATTATGAATTTCTATTTTGTTTATTTTCCAGCTCCTCAATCTGGCTCTGGATTTCCGACAGCTGCTGTTCAAGTGCCTTTGATTGAGACTTGAGCATCTCGATATCCTGCTCTGGCGCTGACTGGGATGGTGCAGATGAAACCGGCATTACCCCGCCTCTCATACCGCGCCCCATACCCATGCCTCGCCCGCGGCCCATCCCGCGCCCTGCACCTGTATTACCTCCTGTACTGCCACCATAGCTCATACCGAAATGATCGGCTACATTAGGCTGTTGGGATGCTTGATATGTACCCAGCTTGTATTCTTCTATGGCATCTTTTACTGTCCCGGAAACGCCGGTTATCACCTGAAGTCCGGCAGCGGACAGTACCTGATGAGCGTTAGGGCCGCAGTTGCCAGTCAGAACTGCCTCTACTCCCTTTTCCGTAATCATTTGGCCAGTAGAAATGCCGGCACCCCCGCCTGCCATGGCGCTGGAGTTTTCTAAAGTCTCAAATTCCAGCGTTTTCGGGTCGACGATAATGAAGTAGGGACACCGGCCAAACCGTGGGTCGACATTATCTTCTAGCGTCGGCCCGGTGGCAGTAATTGCTATTCGCATGATCATCTCCTTTTCTATATTGCCTACGGGAGACTGTCCGAGTAACAAGTTCATTTTGTCCCAGCGTGATAAGTACTTCGTTACTCAGACAGAACTCTCGAGAGATAGGACAGCGCTTAAGTATCGCTGCCCAGCTGCTGAATTCTGGTTTCAATCTGGTCCAGTTGACTCTTTATGGCCTGGGCCTGGTTCTTCAGGAAATCAAGCTCCTGCTCTTTGGTCATACTGGGGGCATAGGGAGCAAAGCCCAATCCCCTTCCAAAATTATAGCCTCTCCCATAGCCATAACCGAGTCCAGGAGCAACGCCATAGGAGCGATTGGCCGCTCCTATTCCCCAAGGGCTACAGAAACCTCTTCCTCCGCCTGTCATTGGGCCCATCCCGCGTGGGCCAGTTCCATCAAATCCTGGCATTTTACACCTCCTTTAAAGTGTATATGTTTAGTCCTCTTTTTCCAGTTCACGCATCCGCTTCTCAATCTGCTCCAACTGCTTACCGATGGTCTCAGCCTGATTCCTAAGGGAATCAAGTTCCTGTTCGGAAGTTAATCCGGATGCATAGGAAAACTGATCAGAAGACGGAGTCGGTACTGGATAATATTGAGCTTGGGCACTACCGAAAAAGTAAGCATGTCTGGGTAGCCCCCCTCTGCCTATTCCAACATAGGGCCAGAGAGGAGAACTTCCCCGAAAGCCGAAACCCATACCACCCCTGAGGCCACGCCTTACGAATCTGCCTCCACCAAATCCGTTACTCATATTTCACCTCCTTTAAAATATTCGTACCTTTAACCGGTCTTTGCTATCTTATGTTTCTTGTTTCCATCGTTGCCAAACAGTTTTTTCTGACATTCAGGACAATAACCTGTTAAGTGCACCTTGGCTTCGGTTACATTAAAGCCTTCTTCGGTTTTTATTTTGGCCTTGATGCTATCCGCTAACGGGCATTTGAACTCGAATACCCGACCGCATCCTAAGCACACCAGGTGCTGGCGTGTTGATTGAGACGTGCTCTCATAGTAGCGCCGCCTGCCCTCAAACTGATGCTCTTTCACTACACCCAGCTCTTTAAACAATTGTAGATTTCTATATACGGTTGAGAGGCTGATACCGGGTAACTTATAACGCGAAAGCTCTAAAATTTCGTCAGCGTCCAGATGCCTGTCTGCCCGCTGGATAATTTCCAGAATCAGGTGGCGCTGCTCTGTACTCCGTCTTATTGATTGTTCGTCGGTACTGTGTTTTTCTTTGGCCAAATAGTTCTTCATTCTAATTATGCTCGATAACTAGCTTCTTACCAGCGCCTCGGCTTTCCATCGTGATACCTGCTCTGCGCTGGTGAAGAGAACAAGAGCCTTACTCAGACTCTCTATGGCTAACCTTTGATTCTCTTCATGATTAAGTAAATCTGTATTCTCTGAAGTATTCCGTAATAATTTTTGAAGGGCATCGATGAGGCTACCAATGGCGTTATTCGTAAGACTTACCAGATCATTCCAGGATGCGTGTAGTCCGGTGGCTCTTAATTTCTTTACGATTAATTCAACATCTTCTTGCGTCACTATGATTCCTCCCGCTTCTTCATTTTTTCAAGGTGAGCTTCCTGATTCCCTTGATTTGCCGATATGTTGCTCCCTGGCTGACACAATTCAAAACCATTTCGGAGTCAACCACCTTTGTCCCAGATATGGCGTTCACGCCGTAATCAAACAGCAAAGGGGCTAGGGGCGTAGTATCCCCTAGCATCACAACATAAGTCTGGGGTCTGCACATCTCGAGCAACCCTTCGATAGAATGGTTGGTGAAGGCCGTTCCGGTAATGCCGACTACGTCTGATTGCGGGATGTACTCTTCTGCTGACGACTCGGCATAATCACCTTCCTGCGGGTTCTTTTCAACTACCCAAACGGTATTTGCTATCTCACGGAGTTTGGGGATAAAGGGAAAGTGCCCGATAATAGTTACTCTCTTTCCAGCCCCTTTTTCAGCGATGAGGTCACCCGCATTCAATTCCTCACATCGAGCTTCATCAACCTTAATCATTGAATTAATGGTAGCCATGCCGATTGCCGCCTCAAGTATTTTATCTGAATAGGCCATTTTGATAAGCTCAGAAATACTTTTATTAAGTAAAAATCCAGGCTCTGCTACCCATGGGGTCTCCTGACGGATTACATCTTTCGGGAGAGTAGCCGCTAGGCCACAATTACGCGTTAATACGGCAGTGTGAAAAACACCCTGTCGAATATCTTTCAATTCAGCCTCTACATTAAGCACTGAAATCAAATCGTCTAGAATTTTCACCTTTATTTTAAATACCTCTCAATCTTCATCGGTCATGCCTACCTCTGCGTCGTCTACGGCATGGCCCTCGGTCCCATTCAGAAACTTGAGAAATGCTTGCCGTATTACAAGTGGGGCAAAAATCAGGGGGAGTACTGGCCCCAGAAGGCAGATCCCATTCGTGACCGTTGATACATCTGAGGCGGCGTATGGCTACTTCGAAGTTACCCCCCTCAATCCTTATCGCCTTGCCGTTTAACAGGGCATCGGCAATCTTAATCCGGGCGGAGGCAAGGACTCTCTGGAAAGTCCGGCGTGAGACGTTCATCTTAGTTGCGCTTGCTTCCTGGTCTAGGCCCTGCAGGTCTTTTAGACGCACCGCCTCTGCTTCTTCCATGGACACGCATACCTCTTCTATAGCTCTCAAAGGAATACCCGCCGGCTTGAAATAAGTGGCGTCTGGTATGAAGCCTATTCTCCTCGGCTTTGGTGGCCTAGTCATAAATTATCCTCTCTACTTAATGCGCATATGCTCATTAAGTATGATAACACTAGACCCTTAATTAATCAAGGTATACTCAAATATTAAGAAATTAGATAATGGTCTTGGCCGGGTAAATTTAATGCCCGAATATTTCTGGCATTATCATGCGGTGTATTTCTACGTCCATGATAAAAATTAGATGTAAAGATGGCAATATCTGGAAAATTATATGACAAAAAACCACTCAGCCTTCCGTTAAATCGTGGATATATGAATTCAATAGAGCTGGATTTAACATTCCCGATGATTGTTCAGCGATGATACGACCGTTCACACATTACATTACGTCATAAGGTTAAGCTAAACCCAGTGTTTTGTTGACTTCCTTTGGTCTTGAAAGCCTCCGAGCCGGGTGATATTCTTTTACTTGTCTTGGGCGGTCGCATCATCTGCATACCCAGGTAGAGTGGCCCTGGGAAAAAGAGTAGAGAATGTGACCGAAGTGAGCTTTAGTGCGATACATTTGATACCAGAGAGTTTGAGCCATGCGGCAGAATAGTAAGCGAATCGATAAGCCAGTAATCGATCGACTAATAATCGTCTCGAACCGCCTCCCCATTGCTTTAAAAAAGGCGGATACGGGACAGTGGGAGGTTGAGCCTAGCCCTGGGGGATTGGTTACTGCACTCGCCCCACTTTTATCTGAAAGAGGAGGCTTTTGGATTGGCTGGCCTGGAACGCTGGAAAGTATTGACTTGGATGGGATTCTAGCCGGGGCGAGCCGAGACTTGGGCTATCTTATTAAGCCGGTCTCACTAACCCAAGAAGAACTCAACCAATATTACTTCGGATTTTCGAACGAAATCATATGGCCCCTTTTTCATGACCTCCAAACGCGCTGTAACTTTGATCCGACATATTGGACTGCTTATCAACGAGTCAACCACAAATTTGCCCAGGTGATAGCAGAGAACGCCGGAATGGAAGACTATATTTGGGTTCAAGACTATCAACTGATGCTTGTGGCCAAGGAGTTACGCAGCATGGGCGTGGAGAATAAGGTCGGCTTCTTTCTTCACACCCCTTTCCCCTCACTGGATATCTTTATGAAACTTCCCTGGCGAGCCAAGATTCTGGAAGCTCTGTTGGATTATGACGTAGTTGGCTTTCAGACACGGCGTGATAGAAACAATTTTGTCTATTGTGTCGAGTCTATGCTTAAGGGCATTCAAGTCGATGCACGAAAACAGGTATCTACTATGACAACTCCCAGACGAGAAATTGGGGTTGGCAGTTTCCCGATTAGCATCGATTTCAAAGACTTTGCTAGGCAGGCGAAATCACCAGTTGTAGCGGGGGCTGCCAGACAATTACGTGAGTCAATGCCGGACCAGCGGATTTTACTTGGTGTGGACCGACTGGATTACTCTAAGGGGATACCAGAAAAATTGAAGGCGTTTAGGAATGCCCTGGAGCGTTTTGACGAACTGCGCGGCAGGATAACGCTAATTCAAGTCGCAGTGCCTAGCCGCAAGGATATTCCTGAGTATCAGGCGCTGAGAGATGAGATTGAGGGTTTGGTTAGCGAGATTAATGGAATATTCACACAACCTGGATGGATACCAGTCCACTATATGTTCCGCAGCATGGGACGAACCGAACTTCTCGCATACTACCTTGCTGCTGATATTGCGCTAATCAGTTCTCTGAAGGACGGTATGAACCTGGTAGCTAAAGAGTACTGCGCAGCAAACGTAGATGAGAACGGGGTATTGATACTTAGCGAATTTGCCGGCGCCTCAAAGGAGTTGCATAGGTGGTCTCTCATAGTTAATCCGTATGACGTCGAAGGTGTGGCTGAGGCAGTGCACGAAGCATTTCACATGAGCATGGATGAACGGCAACGGCGCATGAATAGGCTTCGAAAATCTGTGGCGAGACGTGATGTCTTTTGGTGGGTGGATTCCTTCTTGCAGGCAGCCATTGGTCGGGAGAAGACAGCTTAATGCCCCCGAGTTGCTCATTACTATGGTGATAGTTTTGACGGTGATTCACGGTCTCCATTGCGATTTAGACTTTTCCATCAGTAAGCATCTCTCAGGTAAATTATTAAGCCATACTTTTACTGTTACCTTCATTCGAGAGGATTCTCCAGCTCCACAAATTACTGTTTAGCTGATTCCAGGATTGTAATTGGCAGTTTGGCAACCGTCATACTGCTTCCTCGCTATTTCTTACATTACGATATACAATGTATTTGAATTATCAGGGGGTGATACATGAGTTCCGTTGGATGTCCGCTACAAGGTATAAAATTTGCATATTGTTCGGGTTGCGCTCAGAAGCAAACCTGTGTCTTTTTGCAAATCCTAAAGAAACTGGAAGACATCGAGAAAAGGGTTAATGATTTGCCCAAAACGCCGTGTTGAAGGACATTATAAATCGATCAGAGGTTCAGAAAGTGGTTATAGTATGATTGGCAATGCTGAAAGGAGGTCTTAATGAAGTCGCGACGAGCAGACAAACGATCAGAAAAGAATCCTGAACGACTAACTAATGAGCAGGCGAGGAAGAAAGCCTCGTTTGACAGGGAGCAGACGATCGAAGAGGGTCAGAAATTAGACGAAGCTAAGCGGGCGAAAAAACGTGCAGCAGAGGAACCTGAGCGACTAGCTAAGGAGCAGGCGAGGAAAAAAGCCTCGTTTGACAGGGAGCAGGTGATTGAAGAGGGCCAGAGAGAGGACAAAGCCAGGCGAGCGAAAAAACGTGCAGCAGAGGAACCTGAGCGACTAGCTAAAGAGCAGGCGAGGGAAAAAGCTTCGTTTGACAGGGAGCAGGTGATTGAAGAGGGCCAAAGAGTAAACAAAGCCAAGCGAGCGAGGAAAAGCGCAGCAGAGGAACCTGAACAACTAGCTAAGGA
>Ga0272441_10003699_pt1 | contig 28762 bp, 17 predicted proteins | sample SSMProp6N_FD_193582 | JGI IMG/M metagenome (GOLD analysis project Ga0272441, IMG submission 193582) | Marine sediment archaeal communities from Little Sippewissett salt marsh, Falmouth, MA, United States - SSM-Prop-6N | ecosystem: Environmental > Aquatic > Marine > Wetlands > Sediment ... | reverse complement strand
TGAACAAGTGAGGGGGCTGTCGACTTCTGAGGGAGGCGTCTTCCAAGACATATGCGTTCCTTTCGACAACGGAACGGGCCCCCTTATACCAGGGATCGGCCGCGGCGTCAGCCCGCCGGTTGCCCGCCCGCCGGAATCCCTCGGCCGGGGCACGACCCCTCGGGCGTGGGGCCGAAGTGGCTAGACTGGAAGGGACCGAGGACAGAGGTACCTCGCCCGGGAAGCCCTCGGTGCCCGGAGTGCTGCGGACTGCGGCGGGGCCGGCCGGGAGGCGCTCGACAGCCCGCCCTGCCGCACTGCGGCGCGCAAGGCTGGGAACGGCATCCGGACGGAGGCGAACCCCTCCGCCGGCGACAGATTAGCTGCGCCGCCCTACGGGGCGCGGCGGACACAGCGGGCCCTTCGGGGCCCGCGTTTTTTTCGCCCGAACCGTTGCGCGTTGATTCCCGGCCGAGGCGCCGCTGTAATGCACCGGCCGGGCCGATCGAAGACCCCGTGCCGTTCCGAGGACACCCATGCCAGAAAAGCACCCGAACCTCGTATTCGTGTTCCCCGATGAGTATCGCCCCCAGGCGCTGGGCTTTCTGGGCCAGGACCCCGTCCGCACGCCGAACCTCGACCGCTTCGCCGCCCAGTCGCTCGTGCTGACGCATGCGGTCAGCAACCGGCCGCTGTGCAGCCCGTACCGGGCGATGCTGCTGACGGGCAAGTACCCCCACGCCAACGGCGTGCTGACCAACTGCAACTCGAAGACCCGCCCGTACGACAATTTCCTGCGCGAGTCCGACCGCTGCCTCTCCGACGTGCTGCACGAGGCGGGCTACAGCCAGGGCTACGTCGGCAAGTTCCACCTCGACTGCCCCATCGAGGCCCACTACCCCTACACCGAGGGCCCGCGCCGCAACGGCGTGGCCTGGGACGCCTACACCCCGCCGGGGCCGCGGCGGCACGGGTTCGATTTCTGGCACTCCTACGGCTGCTGCGACTGGCACCTGAACCCGCACTACTGGGTCGGCGAGGCGAAGGTCGACGAGCGGATCGAGCCGGGAAAGTGGTCCGTCGAGCACGAGACGGACGTGGCCGTGGAGTACATCCACAACCCCGCCGGCCGCCACCGCGACCCGGACCGGCCCTTCAGCCTGTTCGTCTCCTACAACCCGCCGCACATGCCCTTCGACGAGGTGCCCGCGCGGTACGTGGACCTCTACGACGGCCGGACGCCCGAAGAGCTGCTCAACCGCCCGAACGTCCGCCTCGAAGGCTACGGGGCCTCTGCGCGGAAGGACGTGAAGGGCTACTTCGCCGCCGTGACCGGCGTGGACGACCAGTTCGGGCGCATCCTGCGCGCCCTGGACGAGGAAGGCCTGGCCGACGATACGATCGTCGTGTTCGCGTCCGACCACGGCGAGATGATGGGCGGCCACGCGCGGATGGGCAAGGTCGCGTGGTACGACGAGTCGCTGCTGACGCCGTTTATCCTCCGCTGGCCCGGCCGGGTCCCCGCCCGCCGGGACGACCTCCTGCTGAGCGTCCCCGACATCATGCCGACGCTGCTGGAGATGACGGGCCTGGCCGACGCGATCCCGCCCGAGGTCCAGGGCACGAGCCGGGCGGGCATCTTCCTCGGCGGCGAAGGCGACCGGCCGGCGTCGGCGCTGTATCTGAACGCCGGGCCCGACGACCCGGCCGGCGGGGCGCGCGGCGTCCGCACGCATCGCCACACCTTCGTGATCGAGCGTCTGCCCGAGGGCGGCGAGCGAACGTGGCTGTTCGACAACGAGGAAGACCCGTTCCAGCTTGCGAACGTCGCGGCCGACCGCCCGGACCTCGTCGAGCGCCTCACGAAGGAGACGAACGGTTGGCTCGTGAAGACGGGCGATCCGTGGCTCGAGGCGTGAGGAACGAAGGACGCCCACCACGGAGCGCACCCCGTGCCCGCTGCCTTCGGCGAGCTCAGGCCGGGAAAGCGGGCAGGCCTTGAGGATACGAACAGGAACGGTACGTGGGATGAACGAAGTGAAGGAGACACGGAAGGACGCAAGGGCGTCGTGGGATGGCAAGGCACTGACCGTCCGCACGGACGCGGTGGAGCGGGTCTGGCGGTGGACGGGGGGAGGGCTCGTCACCGCCTCGCTGCGGAACCTGGTGACGGGCAAGCAGTGGGCGCAGCGCGAGCCGGTGCACGCGTGCGACTGGAGCGTCGCGGGGCTCGTGGGCGACGCGACGGAGGGCCGGTTGGCGGCGGTGACGGCGAGGGCGGTCCGGCGAGGCCCTTGGACGTCGGATCACGTCGAGGCGGTCGCGGAGGTCCGCTACCCGTCGGCGCGGCTGCGGGTACAGCTCGTCGTGTGGGCGTATCCGGGCTCGGGCGGGATTCGCACGCACCTTCGGCTGCGCGGGATGCGCGGCTGGCGGCCGGTCGGCGGCGGCGGGGGCCGGGCCGAGTACGTGCCCGTCTCCTTCGACGCTGCGGCCGTGCGGGCGATCGGCTACTACAACCAGACGCAGCAGCGCAACCGCCTCGATACGCCGCTGCTTCGGGAAGAAGTGGCCGACGGGCCGCTTGACGGCGAAGAGGCGATCGACTGGGCGTCGCTGCTGTGCATCGAGGCGGGCGGCGAGGGGCTGTGCCTGGTCAAGGAATCCCACAAGTGCGTCAATCAGCCCGGCGTGGACACGGGGGCGTTCGTGTGCAGCCGGCGCGGGGTCGAGGCGACGGGGCTCGGGCCGGCGCCGGGCGACGTGCTCCAGAGCCGCTTCCGCGACGGCTGGGCGAACTGGTGCATCGTCTACTCGGGCGGGGACGACGAACGCGAGGCGGCCGTCAAGGCGTTCGACCGTCGGCGGTATCCGATCGACCCCAAGCGGGACCTGTTCGTCATGGCCAACACGTGGGGCTCGACGAGCAACAAGCGCGACGCCCAGGCCGCGGCGAGCGAGGCCAACGTCCTGCGGGAGCTCGACAGCGCCGCGGACCTGGGCCTCGACGTTCAACAGATCGACGACGGCTGGCAGGGCGGTCGGTATCGCCGATGGCGGCCGTGCCGGTCGCGGTATCCCGACGGCTGGGCCAACGTCCGCGCCCACGCGAAGCGCCGCGGCGTGACGCTGGGCCTGTGGGCGGCGGTGCGGATCGGCGCGGGCGACCTGATCCGCGCCTTCGACGAGGGGGGCTTCCGCTACTACAAGCTGGACTTCGCCAACCTGGACACGTACGGGAAGGTCGAGGAGGTGACGGGCAAGGCCCGGCGGCTCATCGAGCACAGCGGGCACACGGTCCGCGTCAACTGGGACGTCACCGAGATCGAGCCGCGAGTGGGCTACTTCTTCGCGCGGGAGTTGGGCAACATCTACCTGGCCAACCGCAAGCCGGCCTGGCCGCCGGAGGTCGTCTACGCGCCGCACACGGTCCTCCGCGATGCGTGGCAGCTCTCGCGGTACCTCAACCTCAACCAGTTCCAGATCACCGTCCAGAACGCCGACCGCGTGGACCGCGCGCGGTCCAACGCGTGGCGGCACCCGCACGACTACTGCCTGGCCGTCACGCTGATGGGCAGCCCGATCTTCTTCCAGGAGACGCACTACTACGACGAGGCCGCCCGCGCGCAGCTCCGCCCGCTGCTGGCGGCGTACAAGCGCCACCGCCGGGAGATGTTCGAGGGGTTCGTCTATCCCGTCGGCGACGAGCCGAACGACCGCCGCTGGACGGGCTTCCAGTGCCACCTCGCCGAGAAGGGCGCCGGCTACCTGACGGTCTTCCGCGAGATCGCCAACCGATCGCGGACGAGGAAGCTGCCCCTGCGTTTCGTGGCCGGGCGGACCTTGCGGCTGCGCGACCTGATGTCCGGCGAGGAATGGGAAGCGCCCGCGTCCCGCAAGGGCGCGGTGCGGTTCGAGATCGACAAGGCCCCGGGCTTCCGGTTCCTCCGATACGAAGTCGAGTGAGCTCTCCTTCGCCCTGTTCCCGTTCGTGGAATTCGTGTAGTTCGTGGACCCGCTTCTTTCGGAGAAGGAGACGCAACCGTGAGCAAGCGACCGAACGTTCTGCTGATCTGCGTGGACCACTGGCCCGCAGCCTTGCTGGGCGAGGCGGGGCACGGGGTGATCCAGACGCCGACGCTGGACCAGCTCGCGCGGAACGGCATCCGCTTTACGAACGTCTACTCCGAATGCCCCGTCTGCATCCCCGCCCGGCGGACGGTGATGACGGGCACGCTGCCGCGGACCCACGGCGACCGGGTCTACTCCGACCGCATGCTCATGCCCGACGTGCCCACGCTGGCGGGGTGCTTCCGCGACGCGGGCTACCAGGCGTGGGGGGTCGGCAAGATGCACGTGTTCCCGCAGCGGTCGCGGATCGGCTTCGACGACGTGATCCTCGCCGAGGAGGCCCGCTACCAGTTCGGGATCGTCGACGACTACCAGACGTGGCTCGGCGAGCGGGGCCACGTCGGGCGCGAGTTCGCCCACGGCATGTGCAACAACGACTACCTCTGCCGCCCCTGGCACCTGCCGGAGGACTGCCACGTCACCAACTGGGCCTCGCGCCAGATGGCCCGGATGATCCGCCGCCGCGACCCGACGCGCCCGGCCCTGCTGTACCTCAGCTACTGCCACCCGCACCCCCCGCTGGACCCGCCGGCGTGCTACCTGGAGCTCTACCGCGACGCGGAGATCGACCTGCCCTACGAGGGCGACTGGACCGACAGCGACGCCTACCCGATCCGCGCGCTGCGGTCGAAGGTCGGGACGTTCGGCGAGGCGTTCCTCCGCAGCGCCCGGCGGGCCTTCTACGCGCTGTGCACGCACATCGACCACCAGCTCCGCGTGGTGATCGGCACGCTGCGCGAGGAAGGCATGCTCAGCAACACGATCCTGATGTTCACGTCCGACCACGGGGACATGCTCGGCAACCACGGCATGTGGGCCAAGCGATGCTTCTACGAGAACGCCGCCCACGTGCCCCTGCTGCTGTCGGGCCAGCCGGTCGGCCTGGACCACCACGCCACCGACGACCGCCTCGTGGGCCTCGCCGACGTGATGCCCACGCTGCTGGAGCTCTGCGGCCTGGACGTGCCCGACACGTGCGAGGGGCGGTCCGCGGTGTCCGGCGAGCGGCGGGAGTGGCTGTTCGGCGAGGTCAGCGACGGGCCCCTCGCCACGCGGATGGCCCACGACGGGCGGTACAAGCTGATCTACTACCCCGTGGGCAACGCCGTGCAGCTCTTCGACCTGGCCCGGGACCCCAACGAGCTGCACGACCTCGCCGCCGACCCCCGGGCCGCGGACGCCCGCGAGCGGCTCGAGCGGGCGCTCGTCTCCCAACTGCACGACGGCGACGAGGCCTGGGCCCCCGACGGCCGGCTCGTCGGCCTGCCCCACCGCGACTGGGCCCCCGCGCCCAACTACCCCTACTCCGGCCAGCGCGGCCTCCACTGGCCCCCGCCGTCCCACCGCCGGCCGTACGAAGGAGAGTATTCGTAGGCGCGGGGATGCCGGTGCGGAACGGGATAGGATACTGGGGGCCACGAGCCATCTGATGATCCAGCCCGAGCGCGTACAGCCGCTGAACGACGAGCCGGACCGCGGGGGGGATTACGTGCTGTACTGGATGCAGGCCTCGCAGCGGGCGGAGAGCAACCACGCGCTGGAGTACGCCGTCGCGCAAGCCAACGAGCGGGGCCGGCCGGTGGTGGTGGGCTTCGGCCTAGCCGACGACTACCCCGAGGCCAACGAGCGTCACTACGCGTTCATGCTGGAGGGCCTCGCCGAGACGCAGGCCGCCCTGGCGCGGCGGGGGATTCGCATGGTCATCCGACGGGGCGCGCCCGAGGCCGTCGCCATCGCCCTTGCCCAGCGGGCCTCGCTGGTCGTGACGGACCGCGGCTACCTGCGCCACCAGCGCGAGTGGCGGGACCACGTCGGCCGGCACGTGCCCTGCCCGGCCGTGCAGGTCGAGACCGACGTGGTCGTGCCCGTCGAGGCCGCCAGCGGCAAGGAGGAGTACGCCGCCCGGACGATCCGCCCCAAGCTGCACCGCCAATGGGACCGCTACCTCGTGCCGCTGAAGCCGACGCCGCTTCGAGAGGATTCGCTCGGACTGCGGCTGGCGTCGCTCGACCTGGCCGACGTCGACGCCGTCCTGGCGGGCCTGGACGTCGACCGCTCCGTGGGGCGCGTGCCCCACTACACCGGCGGGACGAGCCGGGCGCGCAGGCGGCTGCGCCGCTTCCTCCGCACGAAGCTGGCCGACTACGCCGACCGCCGCAACGACCCCTCGCTGGACATCCAATCGCACATGAGCCCGTACCTGCACTTCGGACAGATATCCCCGCTGGAGATCGCCCTGGCGGTGCGGCGATCCCGCTCGGCCGGCGAGGAGGCCAAGGCCACCTACCTGGAGGAGCTGCTCGTCCGCCGCGAGCTGGCGGTCAACTACGTCTCGTACAACCCCCGCTACGACGCCTGGGCCGGCCTGCCCCACTGGGCGCGGGCGACGCTGAAGGCCCACCAGCGCGACCGCCGCGAGCACGTCTACACCCCGGCCGAGCTGGCCGCCGCCGAGACGCACGACCCCTACTGGAACGCCGCGATGACGGAGATGCGCGTCACCGGCAAGATGCACAATTACATGCGAATGTACTGGGGCAAGAAGGTCCTGGAATGGACCCGCTCGCCGCGCCGGGCGTTCGCGACGCTGCTGGCGCTCAACAACCGCTGGTTCCTCGACGGGCGCGACCCGGCCAGCTACACGAACGTCGCGTGGTGTTTCGGCAGGCACGACCGCCCGTGGGGCGAGCGGGCGATCTTCGGCACGGTCCGCTACATGAACGCCGCGGGCCTGCAGCGCAAGTTCCACATCGACGACTACGTCCGGCAGGTGCGGGAGATCGCCTCGGGCTCGCCGGACGACCCCGCGCACAGGGAGTAACTGCGGCGGCGGGCCTGTTCTCCCTGTCGGGGGCGAGACCTACCACCTGCCCGACGCCGCTTCCCTTCGCAGCGCTTCGAGAACCTCCTCCTTGCCGCTTCTTGCGTTCCACAGGAACGGCTGCTCGTCCGTGTCGTAGGTCCAGTAAAGGAAGCCCGAAAAGCCCGCCGAGCGGATGCGGCGGAGGTGGCTCCTCATCGCGGCCGAGGCGGCGGCGAGCGTGGGCCAGGCCTTCTTGAACGCGCCGAACTCGCCCATGATCAGCGGCTGGCCCGCCTTGCGGCAGGCGGCGCGGAGGCGGTCGAACTCGATGCTCTTCAGGTCGGCGTCGAGCGTCTTGTCGTCGAACGGGTAGAAGTGGATGTCGAGGTAGTCCAGCTTCGTCCGCGTCAGCGCCAGCGGGCGGGCGGGGAAGCGGCGGTCCTTGCTCTTCGAGCCGCGGATGTCGCCGGGGCCGGTCCGGCCGACGGCGCGGTAGGTGAAGACGTTGATGCTCACTATCGCGTTGGGGTCGATCATGCGGACGGCCTCCACGCACGCGTCCGCCCAGCGCACCACGGCGGCGTCGGCGAGGCGCTGGAGCTCGGCGTTGCTGGACAGGTCGTACGCCGCCCCGCCCCAGCGGAGCGTGCCCTCGCCGGTCGAGAACGGCGGGCCGCTCGCCAGGAAGTGCGTCTCGTTATCCAACTCGTAGGCCAGCACGGTCGAGAGGAGGTTGGGATCGTGCCGCCGGATCGCGGCCACGAAGTCCGCGCAGTACCGCGCCTTGGCCCGCGCGAACCCCTCCTCGAAATACATCTCGTTGCCGTGCCCGAACTGCCTCCGTGCCCTGCCCGCCAGTGCGTTGTACCGCTTGCATGCCGGCAGCATCAGCAGGGAGGTCACCACGTACACGCGGTGCCGGCGGGCGCGCGTGAGGAAATCGAGGAAGCACCGCAGGTACGCCTCGGACAGCCCCTCGGCCTCCGGCCCGTCCACGCTGCCCGCCCCCCCGGCCGGGTCGATGAAGACGCGCACGGTGTTGAACCCGCCTCGGCGGACGTCGGCGAGCATGGCGTCGGCCCGGTCCGCGTCGTAGCGCTTTGGGGCAAACGTTCCGTGCCATCGCGGGCGGAGGCGGATGTAGTTGAACCCCGTCGGCGCGAAGGGTTTGCCCGAACGGCCGACGACGAACCGCCCGTCCCGGACCACGACCCGCGGCAAGGGCCCATCGGCGTCGGCGGGGGCGGTCGTCGCGAGGGCACCCAGCACGCCGGCCACGGCGGCGACAGCGAGACGGCAACCCATTTTGTGCGTGTGCATTACAGGTCTCCCAGGCTTGGAGCCGCGCCCGGTCGCGGCACCGGCAATTGTACACCGGCCACGGCAGGTGCACCAACAGCGGACGGCGGGCTCTGAGCGGCGGGTCCGGACGTACCCATCGCCCCCATGCCGACAACGGACAGACGCCGCGGCGAGACGACCGGGAACTCCTCCCCCGCCGGCGGTTTAACCCGGATAATGCAGAGCAACCGCAGAGGCCGCAGAGGTCACAGAGGTAAGACAATTATTCATAGGATCTTAGGTCGAATTCTCTCTTCTGAATCGCTCTCGCGCAGGAACGCACTGTTTGCGATCAGAAGGGACAGTTACAGATGTAAGTCTTTATTTTGAAATTACCTCTGCGTCCTCTGCGTTCTCTGCGGTGAATGATCCGGTTTAAGGAACGTCCCGGCGGCGCATCGACCGGCCCCGCGCCGGGGCGAGACCATCGACAGCGACCGCTTGACAGTATTGCCTTTGTCCTTTATCAAAACGTGTTGACAGAGGTTCGGGGCTTCCGGCGAACGCCCCGGCTGGGAGTGAAGCGAATGGGCAAATCCGGCATTGACCGACCGGCCGACGGCGGCGGTGATCTCGACCTCCAGGCCGTGCTCGGCCGCATTCAGGCGGCCCGCGAGGCGATCCTCGCCGAGCTGCGCAAGGTCATCGTCGGCGAGGACGAGGCGATCGACCAGGTTCTCGCGGCCTTGCTGGCCGGGGGGCACTGCATGATCCAGGGCCCCCCCGGCACGGCCAAGACGATCCTGATCTCCTCGCTGGCGCGGGTGATGGACCTGGAGTTCAAGCGGATTCAGTTCACGCCCGACCTGATGCCCTCCGACATCAGCGGCACGGAGATCCTGGAGGAGGACACCTCCACGGGCCACCGGTTCATCAAGTTCGTCCGGGGGCCGGTGTTCACCAACATCCTCATGGCCGACGAGATCAACCGCACGCCGCCCAAGACGCAGGCGGCCCTTCTGGAAGTGATGCAGGAAAAGCAGGTTACGATTGGCGGCAAGACGAACCCCCTCCCCCAGCCCCACTACGTGCTGGCCACGCAGATCACGTTGGAGCAGGAAGGCACGTACCCGCTGCCCGAGGCCCAGCAGGACCGGTTCATGGTCTCGGTGGCGATGGACTACCTCCCCGAGGACGAGGAAGTGGAGGTCATCCGCCGCTCGACGAGCATCGGCGAGGTGGAACTTCAGAAGGTCATTGGCGGCAAGGACTTGCTGGAATTCACCCGGGCCGTCCGCCTCGTGGCCCTGCCGGCGGTTCTCGGGAAGTACGTGGTAGACCTCGTCGCCGCAAGCCGGCCGACCGTGCCGGACCACCCGTCCTTCGTGGGCGAGTACGTCGCCTGGGGCGCCGGCCTGCGCGCGAGCCAGAACATCGCGTTCATCTCGAAAGCCACGGCCGCCATGCACGGCCGGGATACGGTCGCCGCCGAGGACATCCGCAAGGCGATCGTACCCGTGCTGCGTCACCGGATCGGCCTGAGCTTTCGCGCCGAGGTGGACCGGGTCAGCGTGGAGGACATCATCCGCCGCCTTCTCGAGGCCGTCCCCGAGCCCACGGCGGCGTGAAGCCCGCCCCGCGGCTTGCGCAAGCGTTTGAGTTATCTGACGTTGCTGAGAGCTGAACATGACCGAACCGACTGTCGAAGAGATGGGCGTCGAAGTGATCGAGAGAATCGGGGCCGGGAAGAAGAAGATCCTCGGCGAGATCCGCAAGGCGATCATTGGCCAGGACCAGATCGTCGAGGACGTGATCACCAGCTTCTTCGCCGGCGGGCACTGCCTGATCACGGGTGTGCCGGGCCTGGCCAAGACGCTGCTGATCTCCTCCCTCGGGCGGGCCATGCACCTGACGTTCCGCCGCGTGCAGTTCACCCCGGACCTCATGCCGGCCGACATCACCGGCACGGAGATCCTGGAGGAGGACCTCGCGACGAAGAAGCGGGAGTTGAAGTTTCGGCCGGGCCCGATTTTCACGAACATCCTCCTGGCCGACGAGATCAACCGCACGCCGCCCAAGACGCAGGCCGCCCTATTGGAAGCCATGCAGGAACAACAGGTTACGGTCAGCGGCAGGACGCACGACCTCCAGAGGCCGTTCTTCGTTCTCGCCACGCAGAACCCCATCGAGCAGGAAGGCACGTACCCGCTTCCGACGGTTCAGCAGGACCGGTTCATGTTCCACCTGCTGATCGACTACCTCCCGAAGAGGGAGGAGCTGGAGGTCGTCAACCAGACGACCGGCGCCCAGGTCGAGGACATCGAGACGGTCATGACGGGCGAGGAGCTGCTGGAGTACCAGGACATCGTCCGCCAGGCGCCCGTGGCCGAGCCGATCCTGCGCTACGCCGTGCGTGTCGCCGCGCTGAGCCGCCCGACCCACGGCCAGGCCCCCGAGTTCGTGCGGACGTACGTCTCCTGGGGCGCGTCGATCCGCGCGTCGCACTACCTGATCCTGGGCGCCAAGGCCCGCGCGGTCCTGGCGGGTCGGCCGCACGTTTCCGTCCAGGACGTCCAGTCCGTGGCATACCCCGTACTGCGGCATCGCGTGGTGACGAACTTCCGGGCCGAGAGCGAGGGGATCAACTCGGAAGAGATCATTCGAAGGCTGCTGGAGACGGCCAAGCCGCCAAAGAGCGGGCTGTAGAACCACTAGGTCGCAAGCTCAATTGTAAAAAAGATTTAGGCCGAATCAGACATGCCCGAGACCAGTTATCTCGACTTCGACGTCTTGAGCCGCATCGACAACATGCAGTTGCTGGCCCGCGTCGTCGTCGAAGGGTTCCTGCTGGGCCTGCACCGCAGCCCGTACCGCGGCTTCTCCGTGGAGTTCGCCGAGTACCGCCAGTATTCCCCCGGCGACGAGATCAAGCACATCGACTGGAAGGTCTACGGCAAGACCGACCGGTACTACATCAAGCAGTTCGAGGAGGAAACCAACCTCACGTGCTACATCCTCCTCGACGCGTCGGCGTCGATGGGCTACCGCAGCCGGGAAGGCGGGCTCAGCAAGCTCCAGTACGGCTGCTACCTCACCGCGTGCCTGTCCTACTTCATGATGCGCCAGCGCGACGCGGCGGGGCTTACGATTTTCGACGACGACATCCGCACAATCCTGCCCCCGCGGCGCCGCCAGACGCACATGAAGCACATTCTGGCCGCCCTGGAGGGCTGCGAGCCGGGCGGGGAGACGAACATCGCCGGGCCGATGCACCACCTCGCCGAGGGCCTCAAGCGCCGCGGGCTGATCGTGCTGATCAGCGACCTGATGGACGACCCCGACGCCGTGCTCGGCGCGCTGCAGCACTTCCGCTTCCAGGGCCACGACCTCCTCGTCTTCCAGATCCTGGACGACGCGGAGCTGACGTTCCCGTTCGACACGATGACGGAATTCACGGACGTCGAGACGCGCGAGAAGGCGCTGGTCTCGCCCGAGGGCATCCGGGCCACGTACCTGCGCGAGCTGCGCAGCTTCCTGAGCCGCTACGAGAAGGGCTGCGCGGACGTCAAGGCCGACTATAAGCTGTTCGACACGAAGCGTCCCCTGGAGCTGGCCCTCAGCGAGTACCTGTTCCGAAGGAGCCGACTGGGCGGATGACCTTCCTGACCCCGACATTCCTGGCGGGCCTGGCCGGGGTGGCGCTGCCGGTTCTGATCCACCTGCTGACCCGCGACCGGATCCGCCGCGTGGAGTTCTCGACGCTGCGGTTCTTCGTGCGGACCTCCGGGCGGGTCCTGCGGCGCAAGCGATTCCGGGAGATGATCCTCCTGCTGCTGCGGGCGGTCGTCTGCGGGCTGCTGGCCGTCGCGTTTGCCCGCCCGCTGCTGGATCGGCCGCGGGACGACGGGCTGGAGGTCGTCAGCGCCCGCACCGCCCGCGTGGTGCTGGCGGACGTTTCGGCCTCGATGGCCCGCGGCGATGCGCCCACGTGGCTGAGGACCGAGGCGATCGCGGCCTTGGAAGACCTCTCCGCCGGCACCGACGCGGTGGCCCTGTTGACGTTTGCGGACCACGTGACCGTCGAGGCGCCGCTGTCGCGCAGCTTCCGCCGGGCCGAGGCGGCCGCGACGAACGTCCGGCCCGGCGACGGCGCGACGAACATCGCCCAGGCGCTTCGATGGGCCGACGCACAGCTCCGCCGCGCCCGCGCCCGAACGCGCGAGATCGAGCTGATCTCCGATCTCCAGCGCAGCGGCTGGCGGGACTTCCGGGCGGACTTCCAGCTCTCGCCCGGCGTGAAGCTGACGGTCCGGCCGATCGAGGTCGGAACCGGCGACCGGGGCGTCGCCGTCCAGGGATGCAGCTTCCCCGAGACGACCGTCCTGGACCGCGAGCCGCGAGCCGTCACCGTGCAGCTCGTCAACTACAGCGACGAGCCCCGTCAGGCCGTACCCGTCCGCCTGAAGATGGGCGGCAGCGAGCAGAAGCGGGAGGTGAACCTCCGCGGGGGCGGCACGGCCACGGCGACCTTCCGGCGCGTGTTCGAGACCCCCGGCGACCACCGGGGCACGGTGGAGCTGGCCGGCCGGCCGGCGTTCTACTTCAACGCCCGGGTGATCCCGAAGATCAAGACGCTCCTGATCGACGGCGGCCCGGCAGCCGGGGGGCTGAGCGACGCGGCGTTTTACGTGGAGACGGCCTTGGCGCCCGGCGCGGACGTCTCCTCGTCTTTCGAGCGGTTCACGCGGCGCGTCTCGGCCGTCGCGCCGTCGGACGTTGCCGACGTCCAGGTCGCCGCGCTCGTGGAGGTTTCGAGCCTGCGTCCGGCGGTCGTCCGGGCCCTGGACGGGCTGCTGCAGCGCGGGGGCGGGGTGCTCTTCCTGCCCGGCGAGGCCACCGATGCGCCGGCGTTCAATCGGGCCTTCGCCGACGTCGCCCCGTGCAAGCTCCGCGCCGTCCGCACGGGCCGGCTGCTCCAGACGGGCGGGATCGGCGCGTCGCTGGCGCGGATCGACTACGAGCACCCGATCTTCGAGGTCTTCCGCCACCCGAGGCACGGGGACCTTTCGCTGCCGAAGTTCCGCCGCTACTGGGAAGTGACGGACTCGCAGCTTGCCCGGGTGCTGGCGCGGTTTGACGACAACCGCCCGGCCGTGCTCGCCCGGGAGATCGGCGCGGGCGTCTCGATGCTCCTGGCGGCCTCGCCGCGAGACGCGTGGACGGACTTTCCGCGGCAGACGACGTTCCTGCCGTACATCTGGCAGACGCTGAAGTATCTCGCGGCCCGGACGGAGGAGCGGACGACGTACCTCGTCGGCGAGTCGCTGCCCGTGCCCGCGGAGCACACGTTGATCGGCCCCGGCGGCAAGACGGACGCGGCCGGGCGATTCGCCGCCCGGCGGCCGGGCTTCTACACGCTCCAGGACCCCAACGGCCGGTCGGTGGCGACTTTCGCGGTCAACCGCGACCCGGCCGAGGCCGACCCGACGACCGTCGCGGCGGACGAGATCATCCAGGCCGTCGAGCGGCCGGCGGAGGCGTCGCGTCTCGCCGTTGCGGACGGCGAGGACGACGGACCGGACCGCGACGACCTGGGCCTGTGGTGGTGGGTGGTCGTCGCCGTCACGGTCCTGCTGGCGGCGGAACTGCTGCTGGGCAACAAGACACTGAGGCATTGACGGATGGCCGGCCATGGGTGTTGCGAAGGCCGGGTCTGAAATCTGAAATACGACATTTGAGATTTGATATCCAATGGACGGTTCCGTGGGAACGCGGAGGAGCCCGTCATGGACAAGACGCAAGAATACGAGCACCTGCAGGTGGAATTCGGGCGGGCGCGCCGGCGGTGGAAGCGGGCGGCGGCCCTGGCGGGGCTGGCGCTGGTGCTGCTGGAGTCCGTCGGCATCGTCACGCTGGTGATCCTGCTGAGCCTTTTCTACGGGCACATCCCGTGGGCGCGGTACGGGCTGTTCACGGCCGGGGCGGCGGCGATCGTCGTGCTGACCGTTCGCCACATCGTCCGGCCCCTGCTTCGGCGGATTCCCGACGAGCAGATCGCGCTGTACGCCGAGGAGCACGACGCGGAGTTTGAGGGCGCGCTCGTCACGGCGGCGGAGTTCGGCCGCAAGGCGGGCATCAGTCCGCTCCAAAACCGGATGATCCAGGCGGTGGTCCACGCCGCGGACTCCAAGGCCGCGTCTGTCCGGCTGACGTCCCTGGTGAGTTTTGCCCGCCTTCAGAAATACGGGGTGGCCGCGGCGGTGTGCCTGGTCGTGTACATCGTGATGTGCGTGGTGTTCCCGGCGACGGTGGGCCGGCACGTCGTGGCGGCGCTCCAGCCGTGGCGGGTGCAGGCGCCGACGCTGCTGGGTCCGGACGGGCGGGGGCTTCCGTCCGGCCTGACGGCGGAGCAGGCGCGGATGCTCGTGCCGATCGAGTTCGCGCTCTCGGGCGGCGACGTTCGCCTGGCGCGCGGCGAGGACTTCCGCCTGGAGGCCCGGCTCTCGCGCGAGCCGCAGGAGGGCAAGCCCGTCCTGCTCCAGTTCCGCAGCGTGGGCGATCGGGAGCAGCCGGGCGAGTGGCAGCACCTGCCGATGGACCAGATCGAGAAGCTCCACGGCTACGCCCGCCGGCTGGATTCGGTCAGCGAGGACATGGAGTTCCGCGTCGCGGCCGAGGAGTACGTCTCCCAAACGCACCGGATCACCGTCTACGACAAGATCGAGCTGAGGGCGATGGAGATCGTCACGACGTTTCCCGCGTACCTGGGCTTTCCCGACCGCGTGGACGCGTTGTCCAACGGCGACGTGTCCGCGCCGATCGGCTCGACGGTGACCGTGCGGATCGTGGTCAACACGGAGTTGGCCTCGGGCAAGCTGATGTGGGACGGCGGGAAGGAGCAGCCGCTGACGGTGGACCCGCAGCGCAAGGGTTCGGCGACGGCGTCGTTCCCGGTCGAGGCCGGCCGGCAGTATCGCTTCGAGGTCACCGACGTCGACGGGCAGGTCGCCCGCAGCCTGGGGCCGTCGGAGGTCTTCGCGCTGAAGGACAACCCGCCGACGCTGGACCTGATCGACCCGACGGCCGAGGTGGAGATCCACGCGCTGGGCGAGGTGGACTTTTTCGCGAAGGTGACCGACGACTTCGGCGTGGCGAAGGCCGACCTGGTCTATCTTCGCTTCACCGGCGCGGGCGAGGCGGAGGGTCGGGTGGCCCTGGCGCTGACGCGCCCCGACGGCGAGGAGATTCCCCTGCCCGAGGTCGTCGATGCCCGCCTGCGGTGGCTGCTGGAGAACGTCGAGCCGAAGGTCAAGCCCGGCGAGGTGATCTCGTGGTACGTCGAGGCCCGCGACCGCAAGCCGGACAATCCGGCGGCGATCAGCGACCTGCACACGATCGTCATCCTGCCGTTCGAGATGTGGGGGGCGTACCAGTTCGAGCCGGCCGGGCCGCCGCACGACGAGCCGCCGCAGATCATCTCACTGGCCGAGGTGCTGATGGAAGTCTGGGCGGTGCATCGCGTCCGGGAGACGCTGACGCGCGACGAGTACGCCAAGAAGTGCGACCACGTCGCGGACATGATGGTCGACCCGGCCACGGGCGAGGTGCTGGACTTCGGCGCGGCCGCGTTGCCGCCGCATCCCTCCCCGAGGATGGTCGAGGCCGCCAAGAAGGCCCAGGCCCACGCGGAGAAGGCGTACGACGCGCTGTTGCAGCGCGACACGCTGCTGTCCTCGACGCACTTGCGGCTGGCGATTGCGGAGCTGATCGCGGCGGGCATTGCGGACACGGAGGCCCTCCTGCGCGAGGGCGAGATGCCCGAGGGTGCGGCCGCCGGAGGCGCCCCGCAGCAGGCCTCTCGGCTGATGGAGATGTTCGCGGACGTCAAGGCGGAGCTGGAGGCCGAGCTGGGCTCGAAGATCGAGGGCAGTCTCGGCGCGGCGGAGGCCGCGGCGCAGGCACGGCAGGCCGTGGAGGACATTCGGGGCCGGCAGGAAAGGCTCATCAACGCGGCGATGGAGTTGTCGCGAAGCGGCGCGAGCGACGCGGCGAAGTCCAAGGAGGCGGGCAAGCTCGGCAAGACGGAGCAATCGCTGGCCCACAGGGCCCGGGCGGCGGCGAACGCGCTGAAGTCCGACCCCGCCGCCGGCCGGGAGCTGGCCGGGGCTGCAGACAAGATCGACGCCGCGGCCGGGGCGATGCGGGCGGCGGCGAGCCACCTCGGCACCGGAGAGGTCAGCCAGGCGATCACGAACGCCGTGGAGGCCGACAAGCTGCTCGGCGCGGCCGAGGGGGAGCTGAAGGAGAAACGCCTCGACCAGTTGGGCACGGCCCTGGGGGAGGCGGAGTCCGCCGTCGAGGCGCTGCTGCGGGATCAGGGGCAGTTGCGGCGATCCACGGACCGGATCGACGGCGAGGCGGGCGGCAAGCCCCTGACGCCCAAGCAGAAGCGCGATCTGAAGAAGCTCTCGTTCGGGCAGGTGAAGCTCAAGGCCCGCCTGGAGGCGTTCGACGGCAAGATGACGGCCCTGCGGAAGTGGGCGAGCGACAGCGCCCGGACGGACACCACGCAGCACGTCCAGGCCGCCGACCGGACGCTGAAGCGGACCCAGCCCGGCCAGAAGATGGCCAACGCCGTCGTGGAGCTGGCGGGCTTCCAGCCCAAGGCCGCCGCCGGCGAGCAGCGCCAGGCCGAAGCGGGACTCGCCAAGGCGCTCGCGGAGATTCGGGGCGCGAGCGATACGCTGGCCGCAACGCGCGAGGAGGCCCTCCGCCGCGCCGTGCGCGAGGCCAAGGCCGTCCGGGAAGACGTCGAGCAGATCGCCCGGGCCGACCCCACCGGCAAGGGCAAGGACCCCGCCGGGAAGGGCGAAGACGCCGCCGGGAAGGGCGAAGACACGGCCGGCAAGGGCGAGGATGCCGGCGGGAAAGGCGAAGACACGGCCGGCAAGGGCGAGGATGCCGCCGGCAAAGGCGAGGACGCGGCCGGCAAGGGCGGCGAAGCGTCTGGACAGGGCAGCCCGCTCACGCCGGGGCAGCGCCGGGAGATCGGCAAGAAGGTCGCCGCGGGCGTTCGCCGGTTGACCCGCCAGCTCCAATCCCGCAGCTTCGGCCTGACGCAGGACGTGCGCATCCTGACGCGCGTCGCCCAGGACGAGTCCCTCGAGGCCAAGCTCGTGACCGACCCGGCCACGCAGAAGCGGCTCGGCGAGATCGTCGGCCGCGTGACCGACAAGCTCGAGGCGGAGCTCGAGGCCACCACCCGGGCCCAGCGCGTCCACTCCGCCCGCAGCGAGCACTGCCCGCCGCAGTACCGCCACCTGGTCAACAAGTACTACGAGGCGCTGTCCCGAAAGCAGCGCTAGACGACGTCGAAGGTGAGACTCCGTGTTCGAGTGGCTCTTCAAGTTCCCGCTAGAGAAGTTCGCCGAAGGCCGGCTCGTCCTGATGGGGCGCGTCCGCGCGGAGGTGCTGCTGCTGGTCCTCGTGGCCGTGGGCGTGCTGGCGTGGGGGCTGTACCGGCAGGTCCGCTCGCGTGTCTCCGGGCGGTCGAGGCGGTGGTTGACGGGCACGCGCATCGTCCTGCTGGCCGTCCTGTTCTTCCTGCTGGCCGGGCCCGCGCTGCGGACGAGGGGCGCCCCCGACGCGGGCGTATTCACGGCCGTGATGCTGGACACGTCCCGCAGCATGTCGATCGAGGACGCCAACGGGGCCGGCGGGGTCGTCTCCCGCCTGAACGCCGCCCTGGCGTTGCTCTGTGGGCCCGACGACGGGGCCGGGGGGCTGATCGACCGCCTCGGCGAGCATTCGAGGGTACTGGTCTACGAGTTCAGCGCCGCCGCCGGGCGGACGGGGAACGTTCGCGGGGCCCGGCCCGGCGGGGTGTATACGAACCTCTTCCGATCGGTCCGGGACGTGGAGACGGAGCTTCGCGGGCTGCCGCTGGCGGCGGTGGTGATGGTGACCGACGGCGCGCGGAACGCCGGCGGCTCGTGCGAGGACGCCGCCCGCCTGCTGGCCAACCGGGGGACGCGGCTGTACACGGTGGGCGTGGGCGACCCGACCCCGCCGAAGGACTTCGAGATCGCGAGCGTCTTCGCGCCGAAGAAGGTCTGGCGGAACACGTCCGTGGACGCGTACGTGACGCTGCGGCACACGGACTTCTCCGAGCCGTTCGACGTGCAGGTCCTGCGGGGCGACGAGACGGTCCTGACCCGCCGCATCGTGCCCGACGGCGAGAGCGACGTGCGGCGCCTCCGCCTGACGTTCACGCCCGACCACGCCGAGGGCGCGGCGACCTACCGCGTGCAGATCCCCGCCGCGCCGGGCGAGAAGCTCGTGGACAACAACTTCCGGGATGTCGTCCTGGAGATCGCCGACGACCGCCTCCCCGTCCTGTACGTCGAGGGCAGCCCGCGGATGGAGTACCGCTTCCTGCGGCGGGCGATGTTCCGCGACCGCGACTTCCGCGTCGTGGGCCTGCTGCGCCTGGCGGCCGACCGGTTCTACATCCAGGGCGCCAACCCCGCCGAGCAGTACCTCGCCCAGGGGTTCCCAACGACCCGCGAGCAGCTCTTCGCGTTCAAGGCGGTGATCCTGGGCGACATCGAGGCGGGCTGTTTCCGCCGCGAGCAGTTGGCCCTGCTGGAGGAGTTCGTCAAGGACCGCGGCGGGGGGCTGCTGATGCTGGGCGGGGTCAACTCGTTCGGCCTGGGCGGGTACGTCGGCACGCCGGTCGCGCGGATGCTCCCGGTGGCGGTGTCCGCCCGCGACGGGGCCTATTCGGACCAGCAGTACACCGCCCAGCCGACGCCCGAGAGCCTGGAGCACACCGTCATGCGGCTGGCGGAGGACAGCGAGACCAACCGCCTGCTGTGGGAGCGGATGCCGCCGCTGATCGGGATCACGCCGGTCCGGGGCGTCAAGACGGGCGCGACGGGGCTGCTGACGCAGCGCGAGCAGGACGGCGGCGGGGTGGTGCTGGCCGTGCAGAACTATGGCCAGGGGCGCGTCGCGGCGTTCACGTCGGGCGGGAGCTGGTACTGGCAGGTCAGCCGCCCGGCGAGCGACGAGTTCCACGAGCGGTTCTGGAAGCAGATGGTCCGCTGGCTGGTCGTGGGCGCGAAGGAGCGGCTGACGGTGGAGACGGACGCGGACGTCTACGCCCGCAAGGACTCGGTGATCCTCCGGGCCACCGCCCGGCGGAAGGACCTCCGCCCGGTCAACGACGCCCGCCTGACCGCGACGATTACCGATCCGCTGGGCAACGTCGAGGACGTCCCGATGTTCTGGACGCTCTCGCAGGACGGCGTCTACCAGTGCCGCTACCAGCCCGCCGAGGAAGGCCACTACCGGGTGGCCGTCCGGGTGGACGGCTGGGCGATCGAGCCGGTCGAGACGGGGTTCGAGGTCTCCGCGCCGTTCGTCGAGTTCTCCAACGCCGGACGGAAGGACGCGGTGCTCCAGCAGATGGCCGCGATCGCCGGCGGGGCGTACCGCCCGATCGACGCGGCCGGGGCGCTCGCCGACGAGGTCGCCAAGGCCGTCGAGTCCGCCCGCGAGGCCGGGGACCTGCCCGTCGACGAGGATCTCTGGGACATGCCGGCGTTGTTCCTGCTCTGCCTCGTGCTGCTTTCTGTAGAATGGATCGTGCGAAGGAAGAGCGGTTTGGCGTAGGAGAGCGAAGGCGCGAAGGAAGGGAAGAGAACAGGATTATGGGAGTAGAGGATTAGAGGGATTCGGAAATCGGGATGAAGAGAAGCCCGTGGTCCGGGACCCATGAAATCCAGGAATTCCCTTCTCCTGCCCCCGACCCAAGGCGCGGAAACAGCGAGGCCGGACGATGAAACGCAGACGAACGAAGGTGATCCACACGGTGGACGACCGAGAGGTCGGCCGGGCGGCGGCGGAGCTGGCCGGGGGGTGGGAGCGGATCGGGCAGCTCTGGTCGCGGCGGCAGGTGTTGCGCCGCGCCGTGGCCGGTGCGGGCGCGGCAGCGCTGGGCGTGGCGGGCCTGGCGGGCGGTGCCCGGGCGGACGACGCCGTCGAGACGGGCAAGTTCCTCTTTCCGCGGCTGAGATTCAGCGTGTACGACGGCACGCCGGACATCTGGAACGTCGGGCCCAGCGGCGACGTAATCCTGCGCAAGAAGCTGTCGGAGATGACCAACATCAACGTCTCGCTGGAGCCGAAGGTCGTCCGCCTGGCGGACTTCGACGACCTCGTCCGGCATCCGTTCGTGTTCATGACGTCCGAGGGCTTCTTCCGCCTGCCGGAGAAGGAGCTCAAGAACCTCCGCGAGTTCCTGGAGCGCGGCGGGTTCCTCTTCGCCGACGACTGCGTCTACGCGACCAAGGAAGACCGCTTCTTCCGCTGCTTCCGCAAGATGCTGGACGACCTGTTCCCGGACAACCCGATGCGGCACATCCCGGCGGACCACGAGATCTACCACATCTACTACGATTTCGGGAAATCGGGCTCGCCCCACATGCAGGGCGTCCACATGCACGAAGGCAAGCCCGGGGCGTGGGGGCTGTTCGAGCCGGGCACGGGGCGGATCATGACCTACCTCGACCCCGGCGACCTTCACTGCGGCTGGATGTGCCGCTACTGGGGCATGTCCAAGAACATCGAGGCCATCAAGATGGGCATCAACGTCATCATCTACTTCCTGAGCCACTGACAAGGTGACCGAGCGATGAGACGCCCCCCCGCGACCCTTCCCCCGTGCCTTGCCCTCGCCGCGATGCTGCTCGCCGCCGCGCCCTTGGCCCGGGCCAAGGGCACGTGCCACGCCCTGCTGATCGGCGGGATGCCCGGCACGCCGATCCACGCGAGACACTACCGCGACTGGCTGAAGCGGTTCCACGCCTACCTGACCAAGACGGCCGGCGTCCCGGCCGCGAACGTGACCGTGCTGTCCGGCGACAAGGACTTCACCGATCCGCTCGTCACGGGCCTGGCCACGGGCGAGGCGATCGAGAAGGCCTTCGCCCGACAGGCCGCCGGGTGCGCCCGGGACGACCAGTTCGTCCTGTTCCTCGTCGGGCTGGGCACGTCGACGGGGAAGGTCCCGCTGCTGGTCCTTCCCGGGCGCGACGTGGACGCCCGGCAACTGGCCGACTGGCTGGGGAAGGTTCCCGCGGCCAACCAGGTCGTCCTGAACTTCCTCAGCGCGTCGGGGGACTTCACGCCCGTCCTCTCGGCCGAGGGGCGCGTGGTCGTCTGCGCGAACATGCCCTCGGAGAACGCCCCGCCGGTCTACCCGGAGTTCTTCCTGCGGGGGCTGGAATCCCGGCGCGCCGACGGCCGGGACGCGCCCGCCGCGGGCAAGAAAGACGGCGTGATCACCGTCCTGGAGGCCTACCATTGGGCCGCGTGGAACGCCGCGCAGTGGATCGCCCGCCAGCACAAGGCCGGGGAGAACGCCTGGCGGCTGGACGGGCGGGAGTCGGTGGCGATCTTCCGCAAGCTGTACGTCGGCCGGACGGGCGAGGACGGTGCCCGCCTGCTGGACCCGGCCAGCGACGCGTCGGCCCCGGACCGCCCGGTGCGGCTGAAGATCGAAGGCAAGGAGGACGAGATCGCCAAGAGCAGCCGGCGGGTGATCGCCGAGCACGCCGGGCTGGAGGACTGCGGCGCCGAGGAGCCCGTCTCGGCGCTGGGCGACGAGCACAAGGACTTCGTCCCGCTGGCCGGCACGGGCGAGGCCGAGCCCGGCTGCCTCGCGCGCCGCGTCGTCCTGGGCCGGGCCGAGCTGCTCCCGGCCGAGGGGCGGTAGCCGTGGCGGACGCGCGACATTCCGCGTTGTCCCGTTGGGCGTTGGCGGTTCTTTGCGGGGTGGCCTCCGCCCCCGCCCTGGTCGCCCACGCGGCCGAGCCGGTCGACCCCGCCGCGGCGGCCGAGAAGGCCGCGGCAGAGGAGTTCGCCCGCTACCGCCCGGTGTCCGTCGCCTGGGTGCCATCTCGCGCCGTTCGCGAGGTTCGCGGGGTGTTTCCCCACCCGGCCGACCCGATGCGGGTCGCCCTGACCACGGCGGGCGGGCTGCGGGTCAGCGAGGACGCGGGCAAGACGTGGCGCGGGCTGCCCGCCGCCGCGCCGGAGAAGGTCGGGGCGATCTCCCACGTCGCCTACCGCCCGGACTCGATGGAGACGTTCTACCTCGCCACGGCCGGGGGGGGCGTGTGGGTGACGGAGGACGGCGGCACGTCTTTCCGCCAGGTCGGCTCGACGCGCGGAGGCCTGGCCTCGGACCAGGTCCTGCGCGTGATGGTCTGGCCGGACGACCCGCACTTCCGCACGCTCCTGGCGTTCCACGGCGAGGCCGCCGCGGGGATCTCCCGCAGCTTCAACGGCGGGCGGAGTTGGCACGTCGTGGCGCGGGACTACATCGTGCGCCGCGCGTTTCCGGCCATCCGGACATGGGGGGAGCTGTCGCGGATCTTCGTGATCGCCTCGCCGAAGCGGGCCCCGGGCGTGGAGACGGCCTACGTGTGCAGCGCCCTCAGCGGGCTGTGGCGGGAGGCGTTCCGCGACATCGTCTTCACCGACGGGGCGCTGTCGTTCGAACGGACCCACGTGTACATTGCCACGGCCGACCGCGGCCTGCACCGCGTGGACGCGGCCGGGGGGGCGCAGATCGGCCCGCCGGGCGCGAGCCGCTTCGCCAGCGTCGGCGTGACGTGGGGCCCGCGGGCCGACAAGGAGCTGCTCTACGCCTACGAGCCGCGGAAGCTCGGCCTGCTGCTGTCGACGGACGGGATGCGGTCGTTCACGGCGCACAATCGCGGTCTCTACGTCGGGCCGTTCGTCAAGGAGGGCGCCCACGTTCGCGCGTCGGCCAACGGCGGGCGGTTCTTCGCGGTCGTCAACGGGGCGCTATACGTGGGCTACGTCCGCACGTCGGGCGTCAGCGTCACGCAGGCGCGGGTGACCCCGGCGGTGTTCACCTACCGCCGGACGGATCACGAGAAGGCCCTGGCCGACTTCCACGACGAGCTGTACGCCTTCCGCAGCGCGCCGAGCGCCGCCGCGGGCGCCCGGGCGCTGCTGGCGAAGCACGCCGAGGTCGAGAAGACCTTCAGCAGCGGGCAGCTCCAGATCACGGCGCGGGCGTTCGCCCTGGGTGACAAGCCCGAGGCGGTCACGGTGGATCTCAGCGCCCTCCAGGGCCCGGCCGACGCGCCGATGCACGACGACGGGCGGCACGGCGACGGGGACGCGGGCGACAAGGTCTACGGCGCGGCGTTCGACTTCGACCCGCGGAACCTCCGCGACCCCCGCACCCGCCAGATGCTCTCGGCCGGGCAGGTGGGGCTGAGCGTCAAGGCCCGGACCGACGCGGGCGCCCTTGGCGGGGCCGTGGCGGTCTTGAGCGTCCACGACCGCCCGGAGCACGTGATTCTCTGGGCCGACGGACACGCCAACCCGCTCCACGCCGAGTCGGGCGACGTCGAGTGCCCCCCCCTCCCGGGCCCCGACGAGGCCTTCGTCGGCCGGACCGCCATGAAGCTCAAGACGGGCAAGCAGCCGTGGTGCGCCGCCCTCGGCCCGCCGGCACGCCGGCCGTGGAATATCGCCGGCTACCACGCCGTCTCCTTCTGGGTCAAGGCCGACCGGGCGGCGGAGCTGTTCTTCCAGTTGCGCGACGCCCCCGAGTTCGACCGGTCCTCGGCCAGCCGCCGCGTGGCGCTCGTGGCGGGCCGGTACGTGGAAGGCGGCGCGCTCGCCGGCGAGTACCGTCGCGCGGTCGTCCCGCTGGCCGACCTGCTCAAGGAGGTCCCCGGCTTCCGCGTTACGCGACTGGGACAATTGCTGTTCTCCGGCGAGGGGGGCCCCGCGACGACGATCTGGATCGACAAGGTGTGCCTCCACGTCAACGCCGAGAGCGTGGAGAAGGAGCGGGAAGCTCCGCGCGACCTGCCCGGCCGGCGCAGACCGAGACGATGAGACGGCGGCGGTGGATGGGCGTTATCCGGCCGGTTGGTTGAGAAGAGAAGAGAGGGGATCATGGGATTACAGGATTAGCCCGGACAATGCAGAGCAACCGCAGAGGCCGCAGAGGTCACAGAGGTAAGGCGATTATGCATAGGAACTCCGATCAGATTCTCTCTTCTGGATCGCTCCCGCGCAGGAACACACTGTTCGCGATCAGAAGGGGTAGTTCCTGATGTAAGTCTTTGCTATACAATTCCCTCTGCGCCCTCTGCGTTCTCTGCGGTGAATCATCCGGGGTAGGAGATTCGGAAACGACAAGGCGCCGAGCAAAAGGTGCAGACCTCGATGAATCGACATGCTTCCCATCCCGCCCCAATCGTCCTCGCGGTTCTCGCGATGGCCATCTGCCTCTCGGCCGGCGCGTCGCCGGCGGCGGACCTGGACGCCTTGCTGGAGAAGGCACAGGAATGCACGCGCCGCAGCAGCCAGTACGACGAGGGGATCGAGCTGGCCGAGCGGGTCCTGTTCGACGCGAAGGCTACCGTGGCGCAGCGAGCCGGCGCGTTCCAGGTGGCGGCCACCGTTCACGACCGGCGGCGGAAGTACACCGAGATCGTCGCGCTCGCCGACCGGGTGCTGAAGGACCTGCGGCAGGACCTTGCCCTCGGCACGGAGGTCACGCTGGCCGCGAGCAAGGCGCTGTGGAGCCGCCGGCAACACGGCGAGGCCGTCGCCCGCCTGGAGGCCTTCCTGCCCGCCGTTGCCGACCAGCCCGCCGCCGGCCCGGTTCGCGCCGCGCTCGGCCGCTACCTGATGGACGACGGCAAGAACGAGCAGGCCTACGCCGCGCTGCAGGCCGCCCTCGACACGCCCCTGGCCGACGAGGCGGCGGCCGCCCAGGTCCTGCGCTACCTCGCCGACGTCGGCCAGCGGCTCCAGGACGCCGACAAGTGCCTGGGCGCCTATCGAACGCTCCTGACCGACCGCTACTTCCAGCGGCTTCCGTCGTATGAGCAGCCGGGCGTTCGCGACCGCTACGGGGAGGCCCTCGTGGTCTTCGGCAAGCACGACGAGGCCGTGGCGTTCTTCCGCGAGGCCCGCACGGCCGAGACGGACACCCGCCGCAGCCAGCGGTACGCCCTGCGCATCGGGCAGGTCCTGTCCGACCGCAAGCAGTACCAGGAGGCCCTCCCGGCCCTGGAGGAGGTCTTCACGGCCTACGGCGACATCGGCGACTATTCCTTCGACGCCCAGGCGCGGATCGTCGACATCCTGCGGGCGACGGGCGACTACCCCGCCGCACTGAAGGCCGCACGCATCCTGCTCGACGCCGCGGCGGACCAGAACCGACTCGGCCAGGCCGTCGAGCAGGTCGCCGCGTGCCTCAAGGCCGTCGACAAGGACCTCGGGCGGGCCAACGCGTTCATCTCGTTCCAGAAGTACGGTCCGGCCGGGGCCGACGGGAAGTCGGGCACGCAGGACGACCTGGCGAACCCGCTGGCCGACGGGGACTACGCGGCGTCCGCGCGCCGACAGAAGGCCTTCGCCCGGCTGCGCGAGGAAGCCGGCGACGACGCCCGGGCGGCGCTATTCCGCGCGAAGACGTTCATCTACTCCGGCAAGCCCCGGGAGGCCTACCCCTTCTTCCTGGACGCCTTCGCCCGCAGCGAGGTGCGCGATCTCAGCCAGATGGGCAAGGAGCTGGTCGTCATCGGCGTCCGCGCCGTCCAGGGCCACCCCCATGGGCTGGCGCGATTCTACGACTTCCTCAATCACGGCCCCCCCGGCCCCGACGGCAAGCCCGCGACGGCCGACGACCTGGCCGATCCGTTCGCCGAGCTGGTCGGCAAAGACGCGAAGGGCGGGGCCGGATCCCGGGGCGACCTGGCCGGCCACTCGCGGGAAGACCTCGCCGCCCTCCGCGAGGCCCGGGCGCTTCTCCGCCGCCTGGCCGTGAACGAACTGGAGTCGTCCGAGGTGCGTATCGACGCCCTCGGCGCGCTGGTTCGCGTGAACCTGGCACGGAACGACTGGGCGGGGCAGGACCCGCCGGCATGGTACGTCGAGCAGGCCGGGACAAACCTGCGCAGCGGGAGGCACGTCGCGGCGTGGATCGACGCCGGGCAGCTCGCCGCCAAGGCCGGACGCCTGCATCTCGGCGAGGTCCGTGCGTACTGGCGCCGGGTCGACGCCGCCGGCGTGGATTTCGGCGACAGCCGCCGCCGCGATATCGACCGCGTCCGCAGGGAGTTCGACCGCCAGTGCTCGGCCCTCGCGCCGCCCCGCTCGCTGGTTCCCCGAACGCTGAAACGCTGGGCAGTGCAGCCCGTCAAGATGGACCCCTCCCGCCTCCGCCTGCCGAAATGACCCGCGCGTCCCCGCGTGAGCCGGTTCGTCTGGGGAACGGTCGCCGCGGAGCATCTCGCCGGCCGGGGCACAATCGGCTTGGCCCCGGGGTTGCGGCCGTCGGCCCGGCGCGGGTCTCGCAGCGGAACGCCGGCAATTGTCCTTGCCGTAATCCTTCGCCGCCGATAGGGTTTCTCCCAAGGCCCACGATGGCCGCAACGGCAACGGATGTCTGGAGCGCGGCGGGTGCTCCAGGCCGGTGCGCGGTTGTGGACCGTGTCGCGGACTCACGCCTTGCCGGGCGAGCCGGTGCGCACGCGGATCGATCGCGGTGGGGCGAGAAGGAGTATTGTGTCCGCGGCGGCTCGCTGCGGACGGTGAGATGGTATTGTCCTATCCCGAGCTTCTCGCGAGTATGCAGGGCGTTCTTCTCCGGAGGACGGAGATCGCCGAGGAACACGTCCTCCTGCTGCTGATCGCGTGCGTTCTGGCCACATGGCTGCTCCTGCGCACCGAGCTACAGGGCAAGGCCGTCTTGAAGGCCCTCGGGGTTCCCGGCGCGGCGTTCCTCGCCGCGGTCGCCGTCCTCGGCGTGACGAGCTTCGAGACCCTCCAGGAACTGACCTGGGAGGACGGCATCCTCGAGTGGCTCACCGCTCACAGCTTGTTCATCGCGTGGGTCCTGACGGGCGTGACGGCGGCGCGGGGCGCACAGCGCGGCCGGCCCAAGCCGATGGCGGCCTTTCTCGCGACGGGCCTGTTTTTGGGCTGGAGCCGGGAATTGGCGTGGGGTCGCCCGTTCTTCGGCCAACGGATGTGGTACAGCCGGAACCTCTTCCGCCTGAAGCCCTACCTCGACCCCGCGTACTTCGAGAAGTTCTGCGATGCCGAGAACCTGGCGGAGCAGCCCATGACACTGTATTGGGCGCACCTGGGGTTCTCGTTCCTGCTGATCGTGCTGCTCGTGTGGGTGGGCGTGTACCTGGTTCGGCGCCGGAAGCGTTTCGGCCGGGAGGTCAAGGCGCTGCGCAGGCAGGCCTACGGTCAGTGTTTCCTTGCGGGGGTCGGCCTGTACCTGGGCGCGCAGGTTCTCGGCAGCGTGTTCGAGCGTATCGCCGAGTCGGACGCCACGGCCGCCTGGCGCGCGGCCCACCGCGTGCCCGGCCACCGCGCGGTCTCCGAGCCGATCGAGCTGCTGGGGGCGTTTTGCTTCCTTCTCTCGGCCAGCGCGCTCTGGCGCGCGTGCTTCGCCCGGCATTCCGTGTCTATCGCCGTCCCCGTCACCGCAAAGTAGGCGCACGGGGCTCGACGGACGCGGCGGGGTCAGGGCTCGTTCTCGATGCGGAAGGCGCGGAGATAGTCCTCGCGGAGAACGGACATCAGCGCGACGTCGATGAGACGCCCGCACAGCACGTGGGCCCGGCGGAGGATGCCCTCGAAGCGGAAGCCGACCTTCTCGTTCAGGCGGATGTTGTGGAGGTTGAACCCCGCCGTGCGGAGGTACACCCGCCCGAGGCCCAACTCGCCGAACGCGTAGGCCAGCAGCAGGTGCGTGGCCTCCTTGGCGTACCCCCGGCCGCGCATGGCGGGGTCGCCGAGCAGCTTGGCCATCTCGGCCTGGCCGACCTCGGGATCGATCGCGAACAGGTCCACGAGCCCGATGTCCCGGCCGTCTTCGTTGCGGATGACCAGGTCGCGGCGGGCGGGGTCCGCCACGGCGGCGGGCAGGTCGCCGGTCAGGTGATGGAGCAGGGCCTCGCTGCACGTGGTGCGGATCTGGCCCTCGGCCGCCCACGTCGACAGCAGCGCCCCGTCGTCGGCGGTGAGGGGGCGCAGCGAGACCCGCTTCCCGTGGATGCGGTGCTTGCCATCCCCCGCGGGCTCGCACCGGCAGCGGATGGGCGTGATCCGGGCGGACCCGCTCGGGGAGCAGCCGGGCGGCTCGCCGTTGGGCTTGACCCCGCGCTCGGTGACGGACCGCAGCACCTCGCTGGCGAAGTCGATCAACTGCCCCGCGTCGCAGCCGGACTCCACGAGCTGCGCCACCACGCTGCCGGCCAGCGCACGGCAGGTGACCTCCAGGTGCTTCCGCCGCCGGAGCTCTTCGTCCTCCGGCGGGGAATCGCCTTCGGCGGCCGGCACGCCCTCATTCACCGCTCGGCGTTTGTCGTCCATCGTTCGGGCTCACTGTCGGGCCCCGAAGGCGCGGGTGAGGCTGGCCCGGGTCATTCACCGCAGAGAACGCAGAGGTGATTACGGACGAAAGACCTGCATTTGAAACCCTAC
>Ga0272441_10003698_pt1 | contig 28777 bp, 26 predicted proteins | sample SSMProp6N_FD_193582 | JGI IMG/M metagenome (GOLD analysis project Ga0272441, IMG submission 193582) | Marine sediment archaeal communities from Little Sippewissett salt marsh, Falmouth, MA, United States - SSM-Prop-6N | ecosystem: Environmental > Aquatic > Marine > Wetlands > Sediment ... | reverse complement strand
TGACTTGGTGGCAATTTCAACCCTTGATGACGCCGATCGGTTTCAGCTTCGCCACACGGCGCGAGATCCCCACCCGATGGACGACCTCGACCACTGACGAAACATCCTTGTAGGCGAGGGGAGCTTCCTCCCCCAGCGTTTTCTTGCTTTTTGCCATCACCGAAATGCCTTCAGCCTTCAACTCCCTGATCAGGTCCCGGCCCCGGGTGGATTTCAAGGCGGCGTGACGGCTCATCACCCTCCCCGCCCCGTGACAGGTGCTTCCCCAGGTTTCCTCCATCGCTTGTCGGGTTCCCGCCAGAAGAAAAGAACAGGTCCCCATGTCTCCGGGGATTATCACCGGCTGACCGCTCGGGCGGTACTCATCCGGAAGATGAGGATCTCCCGGGGGGAAAGCCCGGGTGGCTCCCTTCCGGTGGACACAGACCCGCCTGATCTCTCCATCAACCAGGTGATCTTCCAGCTTGGCGATATTGTGGGCCACATCGTAGATAAGATCCATCTTGAGCATATCCCCGCCCTTTCGAAAAACTTTCTCGAAGACCTCGCGGACCCAGTGCATGATCACCTGCCGGTTGGCCCAGGCGTAGTTGGCGGCGCAGGCCATGGCCGCCAGATAACGCTTTCCCTCCTCCGACTCCACCGGCGCGCAGGCCAGCTGACGATCGGGGAGAGATATTTTGTATTTAGCGGACGCCCGGTTCATCAGCTGCACGTAATCGCTGCAAACCTGGTGGCCCAATCCCCGGGAGCCGCAGTGGATCATGACCGTGACCATCCCTTCACTCAAACCGAATTGACCCGCTATCCGGGAGTCATAGATCTCCTCCACGAACTGGACCTCCAGAAAGTGATTGCCGGAACCGAGAGTTCCGATCTGCGGGCTGCCCCTCTGAAGGGCCCGTTCGCTTAAAAGTCCGGCATCGGCACCTTCCAGGCAGCCCCGTTCCTCCGTGAACTTTATGTCATCGGGTCGGCCGAAACCCTGTTTGACCACCCACCGGCTCCCTTCTTCCAGGAGTTTCATTTCATCTTTACCCTTCCAGCGCAACTTGCTCTTGCAGCCCACCCCGCAGGGGACTTTACGGAAAAGGGCGGGCAGGAGCTCTTCCATCCCGGACTTTACCTCTTCCGCTTCGAGGGCGGTCCGGAGCAGGCGGACGCCGCAGTTTATATCGAATCCCACCCCTCCCGGGGATACCACACCTCCGTTCGAGGGATCGAAAGCCGCCACCCCGCCGATGGGAAAACCGTACCCCCAATGGATATCCGGCATCGCCAGAGAATATTTTAAAATACCGGGAAGGGTAGCGACATTAGCCACCTGCTTGAAGGTCTGATCCTTCCTGATATGAGCAATCGAATCCTCACCGGCGAGGATCAGGCCCGGGACCCGCATTCCCGGCTGGAAGGTGGTCGGGATCTCCCACCGGTACTCATCTATTTTTTTTAGAACTGAACCGGATTTTGTCGTTTCCCTCTGCATAGCTCGAACAATCCTTATTCTCTCCTGGGTTCGGACTGTTTATTCTAAAAAAAATACGTTCTATGAAAAGTAAATTTTATTCCCGCCGGCTATCCTCCCGCCCCGGGGTATGGGACCGCGGAGGAAAAGCGAAATTCGAGGGAAAAAATTTTACAGGTCGAAAATGACGTGCGCCTGCCAGCCCCCGGGAATCTTTTTGATGAAAAGATCGTGGTAGGTGGCCGCTTTTATCTCGGAGCCGGCCTGGGATTTTCTCCAGTCAACCTTCATCCCCGAGCAAACGGCTTCAAGCTCCGTTCCCGACAGGCGGTGGATGTCGAGCTTCCGAAAAACGACATCCTCCACCTCAAAAAAGAAGAGGATTTCATTGAGCCATAAGATTAGAAGTTCTTCAATATTTGAAGCGCTGAGTCGAATATTCTTCTCGACCGCTTGACCGGGAAGGGGGGACGGACATATCTGGTCGGTCATACCCCGGGCCGCATTCTTAAACAGCTCTTTGGTATCCTTTCCCCAGATCCAGAGTTCAAGATCGGCGGTATGTTTGCCTATCTCATACTTCTTCACTAAAATTTTTCCGGCGGAAAAATTTTATGGAAGGAATGCATCATAAATTGGTTATTGAATGCCCTCTCTCCAGTATCCCAAAATTGTACCACGATATACGGGATCAGGCATCAGCGGGAACCTCTTCTTCCTCTTCCTCGGCCACTTTGGCCAGGGAAACCAGTTGATCCTCCTTGTCCAGATCGATCAGGCGAACCCCCTGGGTGACCCTCCCGATAACCCGGATTTCATCAACCGCCATCCGGATCATCTTTCCACCGGCGGATATCAACATGAGCTCGTCGCCTTCCCGGACGGACATGGCTCCCACCAGAGTCCCGATCCTCTTGCCGGTCCGCAGCGTTATCACTCCGCCCCCGCCCCGGCCCTGGGCCCGGTACTGATCGAAAGCCGTCCTTTTGCCGTAGCCGCGCTCGGATACTACCAGCAGCGTGTGATCGGGAGCCACTTTCTCCATCGCCACAACGCTGTCCCCCTTGCCGAGCCTGATCCCCTTCACTCCCCGCGAGGCGCGGCCCATCACCCGCACATCCGTCTCCTTGAAGCGGATCGACTTGCCGACCCGGGTGACCAGCAGGAGTTCATCCGAACCGGTGGTAAGCATCGAACCGATGACCCGGTCCCCCTTATCCACTTTCACCGCGATGATACCACCCGCCCTCGGATGGCTGTAATCGATCAGAGCGCTCTTTTTGATCACCCCTCTCTCGGTGGCCATCATCACGTAGCATCCCTCTTCGAATTCTCTCACCCGGATCAGGGCGGCGATTTTTTCCTCGTTCGAAATCTGGAGCAGATTGGTAACGGCGCGGCCCTTCGAGGTGCGGGAGGCCGGCGGGATTTCATATACTTTCAACCAGTGGACACGGCCGCCTTCGGTAAAAAAAAGCAAATAGTCATGAGTTGACGCGGTGAAGAGGTGCTCCACGAAATCCTCATCCCTGGTGTTCATACCGGCAATCCCCTTGCCCCCGCGGCGCTGCGAACGGTAGGTGCTCACCGGTACCCGTTTGATATAGCCCCGGTGACTGATCGTGATCAGCGCCCCTTCGTCCGCGATCAGGTCTTCCACCTTGAGCTCTTCTTCAGCGGCGACGATTTCGGTTCTCCTCTCATCACCGAATTTGTCCTCGAGCTCTTTGAGGTCGGCGTCGATCAAAGCCAGAACCTTCTTCTCGCTCGCCAGGATGGACTGAAGATAAGCTATCTTTTTAATAAGCTCTTTGTATTCGTCGTCGATCTTCTTGCTCTCCAGGTTGGTCAACTGATAAAGCCTCATATCGAGGATGGCGTCGGCCTGGACCTCGCTCAGCTTGAAGCGCTTGATCAACTTACCCTTCGCCGCCTGCCGGTGAGCCGACGATTTTATTATCTTTATGACCGCGTCGATATTTTTCAGGGCGATCTTGAAACCTTCAAGGATGTGAGCTCGCTTCTCGGCGACCTCGAGGTCGAAACGGGTGCGTCGCAGGATCACCTCCTTGCGGTGATCGACGAAGCAGCGGATGGCCTCCTTCAGTTCCATCACCCGGGGCCGGCCCCCGTCGAGAGCGAGAAGGATTATCCCGAAGGTGACCTGCAGCTGGGTGTGACGGTAAAGCTGGTTTATGATCACCCGGGCAACCTCGCCCCGTTTCAGCTCGATGACTATCCTCATCCCTTCCCGGTCGGACTCATCCCGCAGATCGGAAATCCCGCTGATCTTCTTGTCGTTGACCAGCCGGGCTATCTCCTCCAGAAGATGGGTCTTATTGACGTTATAAGGAATTTCGGTGACGATGATGGCTTCCTTCCCTCCTTTGAGCGGCTCCACCCCCAGGCGACCACGGACTTTTATCCGTCCGCGCCCGGTCGAATAAGCCTTTTTGATCTCCTCGATCCCGGTGATTATCCCGCCGGTGGGAAAATCGGGACCGGGGATAGCTTTCATCAGCTTTTCCACGCCGACTTCGGGCTCGGCGATATAGAGGCGGACGGCGGCGGCCACCTCGCCCAGGTTGTGCGGGGGAATGTTGGTGGCCATGCCGACGGCGATACCCGCTCCGCCGTTGCAGAGGAGGTTGGGGAACCTTCCGGGAAGCACCACCGGCTCCCGCAGGGTCTCATCGTAATTGGGAACGAAGTCCACCGTGTTCTTTTTCAGATCATCGAGCATCTCCATCGCCAGCGGCGTCAGGCGTGCTTCGGTATAGCGCATCGCCGCCGGCGGGTCGCCGTCGATCGAGCCGAAGTTACCCTGGCCCTCCACCAGCGGGTAACGCAAATTAAAATCCTGGGCCATCCTCACCAGGGTCGGGTAAACCACCGCCTCACCGTGGGGATGATAGTTCCCGGAAGTATCCCCGCAGATCTTGGCGCACTTGCGGTATTTGGCATGGGGGCCCAGGCCGAGATCATTCATTGCCACCATGATTCTTCTCTGGGAAGGCTTGAGGCCGTCCCGGGCGTCGGGCAGGGCCCGGGAGACGATCACGCTCATGGCGTAGTTCAGGTAAGACTCCCGCATCTCATCCTTGATATCGCGGTCGACTATCTTTTCGTTCCGGGTGTACATTTAAAAATTTTCCCTGGAAAATCTTTAATAAATTTTATACATCCAAATTTTTCACGAAGAGCGCGTTGCTGAAGATAAAATTTCTTCGCGGTTCCACCTGGTCCCCCATCAGGATGGTGAACGTCTCATCGGCGGCGACCGCATCCTCCAGCTGGACCTTGACCAGAGTCCTCTTATCCGGATCCATGGTGGTCTCCCAGAGCTGCTCCGGATTCATCTCCCCCAACCCCTTGTAGCGCTGGATGGTCAGCCCTCTTTTACCGATGGCTTTCACCCTCTGAAGAATTTCGCGGACAAAATAAAGGGGAATTCGGCTATCGTCCTCCAGCAGCTCATACAGCGGTTTGTCGCTCTTTTTCTTGCTCACCAGGGGAACCCCTAACTTTTTCATCTCATTGAGGCATTTGCTGATCTCGCGGGATTCGTAGATCTCCATCAATTCGACCGCCTCGTCCTCGCTTTCCGTTTCGCCCTCCCCCTCCTCCTCGGAGGCGGGGTGGTCGGCTTCCCATTCCTTGGAGAAACTGGAAAGCTCCTCATCGTTGAATAAAAATTTTTCCTGATGATTGAAGCTGACGCGGTAGAGGGGCAGTTTCTGGGTTTTTTCATCCTTGAGCGCGAGGTACTCTTCCCAATCGATCCCCCTTTTTCTGATCTGATTGATCAGGAGATCGAGACGGGTGAGGGTATCGAGAAGCTTCATGAACTGGGCCCGGGTGAACTCCTTTTTATCCTTGAGGCGGACGAGGCCGACATCTTCCGAACCCAGATCGAGAAGAATCCTGTTCATCTCCTCGTCGCTCTCGACGTAACGCTCTTTCTTTTTGCGCTTGATTTTGTAGAGAGGGGGGCGGGCCAGATAAACAAATCCGCTTTTGATCAGTTCCTCCATCTGCCGGTAGAAAAACGTCAGCAGCAACGTCCGGATGTGGGAACCGTCGATATCGGCATCGGTCATTATGATGATCTTGTGGTAGCGTGCTTTGCTGATTTCGAAATCTTCGGCTCCGATTCCGGTGCCGATCGCCTGGATGATGGTCCGGATTTCGTTGTTGCTCAGCATCTTCATCGGCCGGGCTTTTTCTACGTTTAAAATTTTGCCCTTGAGAGGAAGGATCGCCTGAAACCGTCGATCCCGGCCCTGCTTGGCCGAGCCGCCGGCGCTGTCACCCTCTACCAGGTAAAGCTCGCAGAGAGCGGGATCCTTTTCGGAGCAATCGGCGAGTTTTCCGGGCAGTCCACCGCTCTCCAGCGCCCCCTTTCTCCGGGTGAGGTCGCGGGCTTTCCGGGCGGCCGCCCGGGCCCGGGCGGCGGTGGCGCATTTGCCGATTATTGCGCGGGCGGCGGAAGGATTCTCCTCCAGGAACGCTCCCAGGCCCTCATTGAGAACGGATTCAACGAGGCCGCTCACCTCCGAGTTGCCGAGCTTGGTCTTGGTCTGACCTTCGAACTGCGGATCGCGGACCCGCACGCTGATGATCGCGGTCAGGCCTTCGCGCACGTCATCTCCCGACATCCCGACATCGCTCTCCTTGATCATGTTGCGGCTGCGGGCGTGATAGTTGATCGTCCGGGTCAACGCCGACTTGAAACCGGATAGGTGCGTGCCTCCCTCAATCGTGTTGATGTTGTTGGCGAAGGAATAAATATTTTCGGCATAGCTGTCGCTGTACTGTAAAGCGATCTCGATTTCGTTTTCCTCGCGGACCTTGTTCAGGTAGAGCACCTTCTTGTGGAGGGTGCTTTTATTCCGGTTGAGAAACTGGACGAAAGCGGAAATCCCTCCTTTATACCTGAATTCATCGAGCCGGTCCGTCCCCTCGTCTTTTAAGGTCATCTTCACATCTTTGGTCAGAAACGCCAGCTCCCGCAAGCGCTTGGCCAGGGTATCGTAGGAGAAGGTCACATCCGGGAAGATGTCTTCGTCCGGGCGGAAGGTGATTTTGGTCCCGGTGCTCTTGGTCCTCCCCACGACTTTCAGCGGTTTTTCCCTGACCCCCTTTTTAAAGCTCATGTGGTGAATCCGGCCATCCCGCTTGACCTCCACCTCCATCCATTCGCTCAGCGCGTTTACCGCCGATACACCGACCCCGTGGAGGCCTCCCGATACGCGGTAGGCTTTGCTGTCGAATTTTCCCCCGGCGTGGAGGGTGGTCATGACCACTTCGAGAGCCGGCTTTTTCTCCGTCTTGTGCCGGTCTACCGGGATGCCGCGCCCGTCATCTATTACCGAAACGCTGCCGTCGGGATGCATGATAACGCTTATCCGGCGGCAGAAACCGACCATGGCTTCATCGATGGAGTTGTCGACCACTTCATAGACGAGGTGGTGGAGACCGCGCGTCCCGGTGTCTCCGATGTACATCGCCGGGCGCTTGCGCACCGCCTCAATTCCGCCGAGAACCTTGATGGTGGTGGCATCGTAATTCCGGGAGCGGGAAGATTTATCCTGAACGCGGGGAGTTTTCGAGGATTTTTTAGGGGTCTTTCTCCGGGGCGGTGAAGCTTTCTTCCTCGCGGCGCTTTTTGATTTCTTCTTTCCAAGGGAAGATTTTTTTCCGCCCGAGCTCGATCCGGATTTTTTCTTCTTTGCGGTCATGACATTCTATTCCTCTTCCTGGCGGCGTTGCACTTCTCCGATCATGAAAACGACTCTTTTCACCGCGAACTTTCCTGCTATCTTATTCAATTTTTCCTGTATCTGGACCTTTCGGTACCGATCGAGCTGGGCCAGCCAGGATGAGCTGTCCACATCCACGATCAATGTTCCATTGCGGAGGCTCCGGGGCTGGGCATGGCCGGCAATAGTAGGGCCTACCGCTTTATCCCAGGACTTGATAATTCGGTTGGCCTGGACCAATTTTCCCAGGCCGATGTCGGACAATACCTTCTCTACAACCGGCCGAACGGGGGTGGGGAAACCGGGATATCTACTTCTCTCTTTCAACTCAACTTCATCGGCATGATGACGCAGAGAAATTTTCCGTCAGTCCTGAAAAGCCCGGGCTGGTTTGAGTCGGTCAATTCAAAATATACGTTCTCTTCTTCTTCCAGGGTTTTCAGTATATCGATTATATACTGGGGGTTGAAGGCGATCTCCAGCCCTTCTCCCTGATATTCGATATTCATCTCCTCCCGGGACTCACCTACCTCGGGGGTTACCGCGGTGACCTTCACCGTACCCGGGCCGAAGGCGAACTTAACCGAATTCGATTTTTCACTTGTGAGAAGAGAAGCCCTCCTCACCATCTGCATGAAACCGATTCGGGGCAGCTTAATCTTTTCCTTGCACTTCGAAGGTATCACCTGGCGAAAATTGGGGAAACGCCCGTCGATCAGACGACTTATCAGAAGCATCTGCTTGAACTGAAACGCTACCTGCTTTTCACCGAGCTGAATCTTCACTTCTTCTCCATCCTCAAGGATCCGCCCGAGTTCCTGCACCGCTTTGGCCGGTAGAATTATTTCCCGGTTCATCCCCTCCGGCATCGAGATCTCCGCTTCCGCCAGTGCCAGGCGGCGCCCGTCGGTAGCTACGGCGGTTACCTTATTATCTTTAAAAATGAGGTCGAGACCGTTGAGAACATACCGCGTTTCGTCCCGGGAGATAGCATACGAGGTTTTTTTGATCAAATCCTTTAACTCGGATTGTTTTATCTTGACCTCGGCTGTCTTGCCTAAATCGGGACGGGCGGGAAACTCTTCCCGCACCATACCCACCATTTTAAAATATGACCTCTGGCACTTGATCTTCGTGACGTTATCTTCACCGCTCTCCAGGACCGCCTCATCTCCCGGCAGCTCCCGGATTATGTTGAAAAATCTCCGCCCGGGAATTGTCACCGCCCCCTCCTCTTCTATCTTCGCCGAGAAGAGGCAGGAGATCCATAATTCGAGATCACTTGCAATCACCCTCGCTTCTTTTGATTTCGCTTCAAGAATAACATAAGAAAGAATGGGCAGTATGCTCTTTGAACTCATCACACCCTGAAGCGGTTGCAGGCTGGCCAATGCGACTTCCTTCTTGAAAGCTATTTTCATTTGAACCTCCTTGAGATTTCAACAGGTAAGATATTAATATATTATCTATATATTAGATATAATAATAATAATAAGGGCTGTGGATTTCTTGATAACTAATTTGAGGCAAGCGTGGCAATAATCTTGAAATCCTGTGATTAACCTGTGGATAAATTGTAATTAGTACCCGATCCTGACCCTGTCCCCTTTTTTTCCACGATATATCCACACGATGTACAATGCTTTATCCACTGGTGCCCTGGCGGATCTTTTTCATCAGATGGATTATTGTATTCGAGAGGTCTTTGTCATTCGACTTCTTTTCTTCTATGCTCCGGCAGGCGTGCAGGACGGTGGTGTGATCCCTTCCACCGAATGCCTCCCCGATTTCATTGAGAGAGTTTTCGGTCATAACGCGGGAGAGGTACATCGCTATCTGGCGGGGGAAGGCCACCGCTTTGGGGCGTCGAGAACTTTTCATATCCGCTATTCTGATATCATAGAATTCAACCACCTTTTTCTGGATTTCATCTATCGATATGCAGCGCTGAATTTCCTCCTCAAGAGTACCGGCCAGGAGCGTTTCCGCCAGCTCAACGGTCAGCGGGGAGTTGGTGAGGGATGTGTATGACAACACCTGGATGAAGGCTCCTTCCAATTTGCGGATGTTAGATTTGATCCGGTCAGCTATGAAATAGATGATTTTATCGGGGACGGGGATATCGACCATCTCAGCTTCTTTGCGGAGGATGGCGATCCGGGTCTCGCGATCCGGTGCTTGCAGATCGACCACCAGGCCCCACTCAAAGCGGGATATCAACCTTTCTTCGATATCGGGAATATCGTTGGGCGGCCGATCGCTGGAGAGAATAATTTGTTTATGCGAATCCCAGAGCACGTTGAAGGTGTGGAAGAATTGGTCCTGGGTTCGAACCTGACCGCTGAGAAAGTGAATGTCGTCGATAAGGAGCGCGTCGGCGTTGCGGTATTTGCGCCGGAATTTATCGGTGGTGCGGTTAGCGATCGCATTGATAAAATCATTGGTAAAGCTTTCGCTCGAAATATAGAGAACTTTGGATTTTCTGTTCTTATCGAGAATCCGTCTGGCCACCGCCTGCATCAGGTGGGTTTTTCCCAGACCTACCCCTCCGTAAAGAAAAAGAGGATTGTAAGCCTTACCCGGGTCCTGTGAAACTGCCAGGCTGGCAGCGTGAGCGAATCGGTTGCAGGCTCCGACCACGAATCGATCAAATGTGAATTTAGGATTAAGGTCTTTAAGGGATGTGAGTATATCCCTTCCCCGGATCCGGTGGAAGCCTATACCCCGGGGTTCATCGACTTTCGGTTCTTTCAGTTCTTTCAGGTAGGGGCTGATCTGGAATTCGACCCGGGTCGGATGCCCGGTAAGGCTTGAGCCGGTCTGCTCGATAATATTTTGATAATGCTCGTGAAGCCAGTTCTGAAAAAATTTGCTCGGCACTTCAAATTTTATTAATCCCTCATCCCAGCTGATAAATTTGGTCGGTTCGATCCAGGTCTGGAAATTCTGTTCTCCCAGCTTCATCCTGAGCTGGGAAAACAGCTCTTTAGTGTGCGTTTTCATAAGATTGTCAAATTATTTTTCTGCATAAGCAAATAAAGATTTATCCACAATCTCCTCTCTATCGGAGAAATTAATGCACATGCAAATTGAAGCAGTTGATCATACAATTTTTCAGCATCTTGGTGGCAAAAGATACAGAAATAAGGTTTATCGAGGAGACTTTATGTAAATGGTTCTGCGATAGTGAGATATATCATCAAAAATGTAGAAATATATAAAAAATATTCACAATTCATCGATTTATGATTCTTCAAAATCATTATTATTTTAGTTTTAAGTAGTTACGAATATCTAGAGAAAAATGGAATAAGTTATGAACAAGTTATCCACAATTGAATAAAGTCGCCCAGCTAAAAAGACATCTAATTTTATAAAATTATAATATGAAAATCAAGAATTTTTTTCAATTTTTTAAATTTTTTTTCTGTCCAATTTGATTGATTATAAATAAAAATACAGTATGTTCATTTAAATTGACAGGATGGGGCAAGTGTTAGAAAATGAAAAAATATAATAATATGAAATGAAGGAACGAGGGATATAAAATGAAAAGAACATATCAACCTTCGAAAATTAAAAGGAAAAGATCTCACGGATTCTTGGCACGAAAGAAATCTCGCGGAGGAAAAGCGATAATAAATAGAAGGAGAAAAAAAGGAAGGAAAAGGTTGGCGGTTAAATAAAGTCAGAATGAAAAATAAATTTTCACTGCCGCGTCGAATGATCATAAGAAAAAATTATCAGTTCAAAAAAGTATATGATCGAGGGAAAAAAATTTACGGCAAGTGGATTATTATATTTTACTGTAAGAGCAGCATTCCGGGTAAGATCGTAGGTTTTTCGACATCTAAGGTAATTAAAAGATCAGTAGATAGAAACCGCGCCAGGCGGTTGATGAAGGAGTTCTTCCGTATCAACCAGCAAAAGATCAAGGACGGGATGGAATATGTTTTTCTCTGCCGAAGATCTATGGAAAATCTAAAATATCGGGATCTGGAAGCGGAGGGAATTTATCTTTTAAAACGGGAAGGGCTACTTAAGTAAATGAAAACAGTGATCATATTTTTAATTAAGTTTTATCAGAAAATGATATCTCCATTATTGCTCGAGCGTTGCCGTTTTTATCCCTCCTGTTCTCAATATCTTCTCGAATCTGTAGTGAAATACGGATGGCTGAAAGGAACATGGAAAGGGCTGCTGAGATTAAGCCGCTGCCACCCTTTTAATCCAGGAGGATATGATCCTGTTGATTGAATTCATTCATGAAAAAATTGAATAAATGTGTCATTATGACACAATTATATATATACAATGGATAAAATAAGTAAAATAGGTTTGGCCGTATGCGTCATTCTTTTGATCGGTTGGTTTTATTTGCAAAAAAAGGACGCAGATGAGAGAGGAATTAAATCAATAGGAGATAGTGAATCAATTCCACAGGTTGATGAATATTCAATCAAAGAAGATGATTCAAAGGTAGAAGAAGAGATTATCGAAGAAGAAATTATTGAGGAAGAGATCGAAGAGAGGATTGAAGAGAAGTCACTTCCCTCATCAGGGATAGTATCCATTGAAACTGATCTCTTAAAAGTAGAATTGAACCGATCTGGCGGAATTATTCAGAAGATAATACTAAAAGAAAATCCAAAAGCCGGTATAAGGAAATTGCCTGATGAAGAAAGTGGATCGGTAATATTATTATCATCGGAGATATTAAAAGATTCAATGGGTGCATTCATTGATGATTCAGAAAGAAAAATGAATTTTGAAAGGGAAAAAGACCGGATTTTATTCAGTGGGATGATCGAGGATGATGTAGCTATAAAAAAAGAATATATATTTGAAGAAAAGTCTTATCTAGCGAGATTAAATATATCCATTTGCAATGAATCTGATGATAGGGTATGGAGAAGCGAGCCGGAACTTGTATGCGGATCAATGAAGCCGATCGACAAGGACGACAGCCTGGAAGTTGACATTTTAAGCAACGAAGGAATACAGAGGGTGAAAGAGACGGCAGCGTACAGGATTGCTTCGATTGAATGGATTGGTTTAAAAACTAAATATTTTACCGCAATCGTAAAACCTACAACGTTAAAGCCGCTCGGATACGAAGTAACAGGATTGAAAAAGGATACCGGGAGTTCAAAAGCGGTAATCGGATGTGCTCGGGGACCGGTAGCGTCACCGTATCTGAATTTGAGAGCAACGATAAAATTTGCAGATATTAAGCTCTCTCCCGGTGAAGAGATGAAGTACTCATTCCTTTTATTTATGGGACCGGCCAATTATGATCTCCTTAAAAAAGAAGGACAAGGATTCGCGGGTATTGTAGATCTGGGTTTTCTTTCACCAATATGCAAGGCGATCATATGGTTGCTGGGTAATATATACGGAATTATTGGAAGCTACGGCTGGGCTATTATATTTTTAACACTAATCGTTAAATTAATTCTCTGGCCATTGACGCACAAAAGTTACCAGTCTATGAAAGAGATGCAGAAGCTGCAGCCCAAGATAGCGGAATTGAAGGAAAAATATAAAAAAGACAGCAAGAAGATTCAGGCGGAAACGATGAAGCTGTATAAGGAACACGGTGTAAATCCAATGGGAGGCTGCTTGCCTTTGATATTCCAGATGCCGGTTCTGATCGCCTTGTTCACGACATTGAGAAATACTATATTATTGAGAAAAGCATCGTTCTGGATAATTCCCGGTCAATGGATCCAGGATCTTTCAGGACCGGATAAATTGGCAACGCTTCCAAACTCATATCCAATCATCGGAAATCAGTTGAATATTCTGCCTCTTATGATGGGAGCAACATTTTATCTCCAGCAGAAATTCACGCCGACATCAGGAGCGGCCAGCTCTCAATCCGCGCAGCAGCAGAAAATGATGGCGACCATGATGCCGATATTTTTTACTTTTATCTTCTACTCGATGCCGGCAGGTTTAAATCTATATTTCATGTTAAGTACTATAATTACAGTGATTCAGCAATATGCGGCAAAAGGGAAAAAGTAAATATTACTTCCGGCCATGAATCCTGAAGCAGAAAAAATAGTCAAAGAATTCATAAAAAATATTGAACCCGATGCTGTGATATCAGAGATAAGGAACAGGCCCGATGGAACCTGGATAAATATCAAGATAAACGACGAAGCGAGAATGATCGGAAAAGCAGGAAGAACTCTGGAGGCGATAAACCATATTATAAGGTTAGTATTAAAGAAAACTCTTAAATTTGAAGAGAGAGTAACTGTCGATATTGCCCGTTACCTAGAGAGACGAATTGAACGATTAAAGATGGAGGCCAGGCAGAAAGCTGATAACGCACGAAGAAATGGCCATCCGGAAGAGATTGAAAACTTGAACGCCTCTGAAAGAAGAGTCATTCATCTGGCTCTTGAAAGCGAGAAGGATATTAAGACAGAAAGTACTGGTGAGGGAATCAACAGGAAGATTTTGATAATCCCACAGACAAGAATTGAATAGTGGAATCCAGGCCTACCGAGCGGAATTTCCCGAATTGAGTTGATACATTCAAAGGGATTCCGCTTATTTTTATGATGAAGAAAAAAGGTAATGAAACAATAGCGGCGGTATCAACTCCATCAGGAGAAGGCGCGATAGGAATAATAAGGATTTCGGGGGATTTAGCGAAAGATATTGCCGATAAGATTTTTATTCCCATGGTTCCGAGAAAATTAGATGAATTCATAACCCATCGCTTATATCGTGGATCAGTTCATAATAATGGCGGGATTATTGATGATGCGCTGCTGACAATCATGGAAAAACCAAATAGTTACACCGGGGAAGATATGGTTGAGATCCATGCTCATGGAGGCCCTGTAATCCTAACAACCATCCTGAATCTGGTCTTGAAATCAGGAGCTCGGCTTGCTGATCCGGGAGAATTCAGTAGGAGAGCTTTTTTAAATGAGAAAATAGATTTGAATCAAGCTGAGTCTATCGCCTGGATGATAAGCGCAGCCTCGGAAGCCGAATTAAAAAGCGCGGCCAGTCAAATGAAGGGGGAATTGAGCGAGAGAATGATAAAGATCAAGGAAGGACTAATAAAATTACTGGCAATGATGGAGCTTAGAATCGATTTTGAAGAATATGAGGAAGACGAGCCTCGATATAAAGACATATACAAAGGATTAAATCGAATTAAAGTTCAACTGAAAAATATATATGAAAGAGCTTCTAAAGGAGAATTTATGGCACAAGGTTTGAGCGTGGTTATCGTAGGGAAGCCGAATGTCGGCAAATCAAGCTTATTAAATACATTTCTTCAAGAAAAACGAGCTATTGTCTCATCTCTGCCGGGAACAACAAGAGACACGATTGAGGAAGTGATTAAACTAAATGATATTCCGCTTAGAATTATTGATACTGCGGGGATAAGGAAACCGAGACAGGATGTAGAACGAGAAGGGCTGAAGCGCGCAGAAAAAAAGATCAAGGAAGCTGATTTGATCTTGCTGGTAATAGATAGCGGAACTGATATAACGGAAGAGGACATGCAGACGCTCCATCTGATCCGAGATAAGCAAGCTTTACTGGTAGTGAATAAAAGTGATCTGACCAGAAAAGTAGATTTGGGTAGGATAAAAAATGAACTGAAGAGAAGGAAAGTGGTGCGCATATCTGCGAGAAGAAACTGGGGGCTACCCCGGTTGAAATCGGAAATAAGTGAAATTATTAAAAGGAAGTTTATTAAAAGCGAAGCGGCAAGCGTGATGATCAGCCAGAGAAGAAAAAAAATCCTTCAAGAATCAATGGAGGCTATAGAGAGCGCATTGAGCAATATAAAAAAGAATATTTCGCTTGAATTCATTATTTTAGACGTTAAAGATGTTTTAAAAAAAATACAATTGATTATGGGTGAAGGGGTTGGTGATGAAATCCTGGATGAAATATTTGCGAATTTTTGCCTGGGTAAATAAAATGTTCCACGTGGAACATTTTATTTCTATAAAAGATCGTAAAAAAATATTGTCATAATTTTTCCATATGTATATCATTGGCCCATGGCTAAAATTGTAGCTCTGGTTAATCAAAAAGGTGGGGTAGGGAAAACCACTACCTCGATCAATCTTGCAGCTGCATTCGGAAATAGCGGTTACCGGGTCCTGTTGATCGATCTTGATCCTCAGGCTAACGCTACCAGCGGCCTCGGATATAAAAAAAGCGAAATTTTTCCTTCTATTTATCAGGTCCTTCTCGGTCACCACGAGTTAAAATCGAGTATAATAGAAACCCCCTTTATAAATCTCGATTTAGTTCCCTCCCATCCGGACCTGACCGGCGCTGAGGTTGAATTGATTAATGTCCTGGGTCGTGAATTCAGACTCCGTGATATGCTCGCGGAGCTGGATAAAGTTTATCCCTATATCATAATTGATTGCCCGCCCTCACTCAATATTCTCACCATAAACGCCCTTGCCTGCTCTAATTACCTGATTATCCCGCTTCAATGCGAATATTTCGCTCTTGAGGGTATAACGCAGCTGCTGGGAGTGATTAAGCTTGTGAATGAGCGCCTAAACCCACGTTTGCGGATTGGCGGAATACTGCTTACCATGAGCGATTCAAGAACTAATCTGTCTCAGCAGGTGATAGATGAAGTAAAAAGGTATTTTAAAGATAAAGTTTATAAGATAGTTGTTCCGAGAAACGTAAAATTGGGGGAAGCACCAAGTTTTGGGCTGCCGGCTATATATTATGATTCAAAGTGCACTGGAGCAATAAGTTACATAAAATTAGCCCAGGAAATATTAAATCAAAGTTATAAGGAGCTGCTGACACCATGAAAAAAGTTGCCCTAGGAAAAGGTCTTGATGCTTTAATTGGAGATGCAAGCAAAGAGATAGAAAAAGAAGATATTCCGGTAAAAATGGTTTTGACTGGAGATATTATAGGAAACGAATATCAGCCAAGAAGCAATTTTAATAGAGAAGCCTTAAATGAACTAAAGATATCGATTAAAGAAAGAGGAATTATTCAACCGCTTCTAGTCAGCAAATTTAGAGGTAAATTTCAACTGATAGCAGGCGAAAGGAGGCTACGAGCGGCACGTGAATTAAATTTGGAAAAAATACCAGTTTTAATAAAAAAAATAAAGGGTGATGAAGATCTTGTTGAATTAGCATTGATTGAAAACATTCAAAGAGAAGATCTCAATCCAATCGAAAAAGCTCAAGGTTATAAGCGATTAATAGATGAATTTAAGTTAACGCAGGATGAAGTATCGGAAAAAGTAGGTAAAGATAGGTCGACGATTTCAAATACGTTAAGGCTACTCGAGCTTGAGGAAAAAATTAAGAATCTTATATTTAGAGGGGAGATAAATTTCGGCCAGGGAAAAGCGCTCCTTGCTATTGAAGATCCGAAAGAGAGGATTAGATTAGCTTTGTTAGCAGCAAAGAGAGGTATTTCAGTAAGAGAGCTGGAGAGTATAGCATCTTCAGGAAAGATAAAAAAGAGAAAGAAAGAAAAAGAAACAAAAGATATACATACGATTGAAGTAGAGGAAAAATTGCAGGAACAATTGAAAACCAGGGTATTCATAAAAGAATCGATAAAAGATAGAGGAAAGATTGAAATAGAATATTATTCAAAGGATCAAAGAGAAAATTTAATCAACCGATTAATGAAAGTATAAATATGTGAAATATATTATAATATAGTATAATATAGTGGATAATGATATAAAATATATTTTATCAGACCTGGGATTGATTACTCAGGTTGGATTAACGGTAATTGTTTGCCTGATAATTGGATTAATTATCGGTATCATGGCAGACAAATGGATGAATCACGAATGGATATTTAAAACCATCGGTATTATAATGGGTTTATCCGCTGGTTTGTACCAGGCTTACCGAGTTCTTTTAAAAAAGATACAGTGAAAAAATATACCAAAACATCCAAGAGATTGATGATCAACGCGGCAATTGTATCTATAGGATTCATATTGATATTTTCTTCAATACAGATGTGGAAGCTGGTATATAGTTTTTCAATCGGTGCATTGGCAGCACTGATATATATTTTTTTATTAAGTAAGCAGATAAAAAAATATCGATATCATTCTTTAGTCAGCGCCAAGAAAGAAGCGGTAATGGGGCTGGCTACAAGATACGGGTTACTGATACTTATAATAGCTATTGCGAGCAGGATATCCTATTTTAATATTTTTGCGGTATTAAGCGGAATTCTCATCATACCGATTTCTGCTGTTATAACTGCATACGGTATTAAAATATGAGTAAAAAAAGCAAAATTATATATTTAGTTGGTTTTATCTGCCTTTTATGCATCTGGACTGGGATGATGATTCATATAGAACCGCAGGTAAAAAATGTTGGAGAAGCCCCTGAAAAAATTACAAATATATTCGGCTTAAAGCATTCATTTTTCAGCATTAATATATCTACTATATTGAACAGCTGGTTGATAATAGCTATTTTGATTCTGATCGCATATAGTGTCGGTCGCAAATTAACAAAGATTCCCGGAAAAGCGCAAACGATTACAGAGTTCATAATAAGCAGCTTTGATCATCTATGCGCAGACACACTCGGAGCAGATATAGGAAGAAAGTATTTGCCCTTTGTCTCCACCGTTTTTATCTTCGTTCTTTTATCCAACTGGATCGGAATAGTACCAGTTCTTGGAATTGAAGAACCGACCAGGGATTTAAATACAACGCTCGGTCTTGGTCTTATCTGTGCATTCGTGGCACATGGAAGCGGGATTAAAGTGAAAGGGTTCAAGGGATACTGTAAAGAATACATCGAACCGGGGGGAATTATCGGATGGTGCATGCTGCCTCTAAATATAGTAGGAGAATTTGCTAAAGTGGGATCTCATTCCATCCGTTTGTTCGGAAATATATTGGGTGGGTCCGTGCTGATTCTGGTACTTCTAGAATTGAGCCGTCAATTGCTGCCGGTCTACATCGTTTTTCAAATCTTCTTCGGTATCTTCGTGGGGCTGGTTCAGGCTTTTGTTTTTGCAATGCTGGCACTGGCGTACATTTCGGTGAAAGTCGCCTAAAATATAATGGAATTGCAAACAGTAATAACGATTTCATCTATAATCGGAGCTTCGATCTGCATGGGTTTGGGTGCGATCGGATCGGCGATCGGGGAAGGCTTCGCCGCACTCAGCGCGGTTCAGGTTACAACACGTCAGCCGAAGGCATCTGATGACGCCCTGGCAACGATGCTGATCGGAATGGCGGTGGCTGAATCACCGGGGATATTCGCCCTATTCATAGCAATTTTGCTGGCGCTGACAGAAATTGAAGCTACCGGGTTGGTTCAGGCGGCGGCTCTGCTGGGAGCCGGAATATGCATGGGGATGGGAGCAATGGGTCCGGGGATCGGGGAAGGATTCGCGGCCGGTCAGGCCTGCAGGGGAGTGGGGAGGCAACCCGGAAACAAGCCGATGATAATAAGAACAATGCTGATCGGACAGGCGGTCTCGGAATCTACCGCAATATATTCTCTCTTCATCGCAATTTTGCTCATCTATGTGGTTCATGGATAAGTGCATCAGTTCCGGATTAATATCGGGAATGAAAATAATTTTAAAAATACGGTAAACGTCGAACGGTTGCGGCGTGAGCTAAAACTCATGACGTTCAACGGTTCGAGCCGAGCAAACGCAACCGTTGATCGAGATAGGAAAAGAAAGGAGGATGTTATGGAAATATCTGGTGACGTATTGATCAAGATGGCGGCGCTACTCGGCGCCGGCATCGCGATGGGTTTCGGGGCGATCGGTCCCGGAATCGGGGAAGGCTTCGCCGCCGGGAAAGCCTGTGAAGGGGTTTCCAAGGAACCGGAGAATGCGGGTTTGATAACCAGGACCATGCTGATCGGACAGGCGGTCTCGGAATCGACCGGCATTTATTCCCTGTTCATCGCGATTCTGCTCATATTCGTCGTTAAAGCGTGATCCCGGAGGAAGTTCTATGGTTGATATAAGCTTAACCATGGTTCTGCAGTGGCTTAATTTCGCCGTACTTCTCTTCCTCCTCACCAGGTTACTCTATAAGCCCATGATAAATTTTCTGGATCGGAGGAGGGAAGAGATCCAAAAAGATTATGATCGGGCCCAATCGACGAGGGAGGAAGCGGAAAAATTGCTCGCCGGATACCGGGAAAAGATGAACGCTGCCGATCAGGAGGCCAGGAACATATTGTTTGAAGCTCGCCGGGAAGGAATGGAAAGGCGGGAAAAGATCATTTCCAGCGCGCAAGAAGCGGGGGAAAAGATCATCGAGAAGGCTAACGACGAAATATCTTTGCTGGAAAAAAAGGCGCGGAGGCAACTGAGGGAGGAAACGGTCGGTATTTCAATATCAGTGGCCGAGAAAATCCTGGAGAAAGAAATAGATAGGGCCGACCAGGAAAGATTCATAAAAAATTACATCAAGGAATTGGAGAAGACCGGTGATTGAGTCAACTGCGGCCAAAGCTTACGCTCAGGCCCTGTTTAATGTGGCCGGGGGAAATAAGCGGGAGGAGGCCTGGGGGGCGAAGCTGAAACTGATCGAAGGGATCATTAAAAAATCCCGGGATTTGAGAATATTTTTCCTCGCCCCGGCTGTCAGCCCCGGGGATAAGGTGGATGTGCTGAAGAGACTTTCTGACCTGGCGGAGCTGCCGGAAGAGTTGACGAAATTTATCGCACTGATGATTAAAAAAAGGGGCACCGCTGTTTTTGCCGAAGTGGTGAGGGAATATTTCAATCTACTCGATTTTTTTCTCGGTCAGATCAATGTCCTGGTAAGATCGGCGGTCGAACTAAGCGGAGATGAAAAAGAAAATCTGGGCCGTGTCCTGGGAACTAAATTAGGGAAAAAAGCGAGATTCAAATACAGGGTTGAACCGGATCTCATCGGAGGGGTGGTGGTGAGAGCGGGGGAAAAAGTTTATGACGGCAGTATCGTTGAACAGCTGGATATGATGAAAAGAAGAATGCTGGAGGGGTGAAATGGCAATCAAACCGGAAGAAATAGCCGCGATCATTGAAAAGGAAATATCCGGTTACAGCAAGCAACTGGAGATAAGCGATATCGGCACGGTGGTGGAAGTGGGCGACGGGGTGGCGATAATTTACGGTATGGAAAAAGCGATGGCCGGGGAATTGGTGGAATTCAAAAGCGGAATCCACGGGATGGTCATGAATCTGAAGGAAGATTACGTCGGCGTCGTGATACTGGGTCCCGATGAAGAAGTAAGTGAAGGAGAAGAAGTAAAAACCACCGGTCGGGTGATGGAGGTTCCGGTGGGGGAAGAGCTTTTGGGTCGGGTGGTGAACGCCCTCGGGGAACCGATCGACGGCCGGGGAGAGATAAAAGCCAAGCATACGAATCCCGTCGAGAGACTGGCTCCGGGGGTGGTGGTACGCCAGCCGGTGAAGGAGCCCCTCCAGACCGGCATCAAGGCGATCGATGCCATGATACCGATCGGACGAGGTCAGCGGGAGCTGATCATCGGTGATCGCCAGATCGGGAAAACCGCCCTCACCCTCGATGCTATTTTGAACCAGAGGAATAGCGATGTATTCTGCATCTATGTCGCCGTCGGCCAGAAGCGTTCCACGGTGGCGAGGGTGGTGAAACTCTTCGAGGATGAAAAAGCGATGGACTACACAGTCATCGTATCGGCGAGCGCCAGCGAACCCGCTCCGCTTCAGTACCTGGCTCCGTATGCGGGATGCGCCATGGGTGAATATTTTCGCGACAGCGGCAGGCACGCCCTGGTTGTTTATGACGATCTCTCCAAGCATGCCGTTGCTTATCGCCAGATCTCCCTGATCCTCCGTCGCCCTCCCGGCCGGGAGGCTTACCCGGGAGATATTTTTTACCTTCACTCGCGGCTTCTGGAGCGGGCCGCCAAGTGGGATGACGAACATGGCGGGGGCTCGCTGACCGCCATCCCGATTATCGAAACTCAGGCCGGTGATGTCTCCGCTTACATTCCCACCAACGTGATATCCATCACCGACGGTCAGATATATCTCGAGGACGACCTGTTTTATGCCGGACAGAGACCGGCGGTGAATGTAGGTCTTTCAGTTTCCCGGGTGGGGGGAAGCGCCCAGATCAAGGCGATGAAGCAGGTGGCGGGGAGGCTGCGGCTGGATCTGGCCCAGTACAGAGAAATGGCAGCTTTCGCCCAGTTCGGAACCGAGCTCGATGCCTCCACCAGGAGATTGTTGAACAAGGGCGAGCGGATGATGGAGATTTTAAAGCAGTCGCAGTATTCCCCGATGTCGGTTGAGGACCAGGTCATGATAATTTTTGCCGGGATCCACGGATTTCTCGATGATATCCCGGTGGGAGATTGCCGCCGCTTCGAGTCGGAATTTCTTCATTTCATTGGCAAGAAGCATCCGGAGATCGGGAAGAAGATAGTAGCCGACAAGATAATCGAAGAAGAAACCCGCCGCGGTCTGGAGAACGCCCTGGATGAATTCAAGGAAACCTTCCGGAGATCGGATGAAAGCCGGAAGTTAGATATTGGAAATAAGCCGGAGGAGGAGCAAGCACAGAAGGGCTTGCCGGAGGCTGAAGAAAAGGAACAGGAGAAAGAAATCGAAGAGGGGAAGATCACTGGAAACGATAAAGAGCCTACCGGGAAAGTGGAGCTTGATCGATGAAATGTGTGAAATCGGTCTTCCTGTTTTCGGGGGTTCCCGAAATTAAAAATTATTCGGAGAGTATTCTTGGCCACCTTGCGGGACATTAAACTTCGCATCCGTAGCGTCCGGGAAATCCAGAAAATCACCCGGGCGATGAAGATGGTGGCGGCCGCCAAGCTGAGAAAAGCCCAGAAAAAACAGGCGGCTTTCGAACCGTTCTACCGGGGTGTAGATCTTCTTTTGTGGGGTCTGCACGCTGAGGTGGAGAAAAAGGATCATCTCTTTCTCCATGGGAGAAAGGGAAAAAAGGCCTGGCTGATCGTTTTCACCTCCGACCGCGGTCTCTGCGGAGCTTACAACCATCATGTTGAAAGAGCGGTGGATGATTTCATCCGGGGCGAGAGAGACCTCGAAATCAGCCTTCTGGTTTCGGGCCGCCAGGGGATAATTTACTTTAAGCGGAGGGGCTATGATATGGTGGAGCTTGAGCTGCCGGATGAAATTGACAGAAGGATTCGGGTCATTTCTCATTTTGTGACCGGATCCTACCTCTCCGGCCGGGTTGACCGCGTTCAGGTAGTCTCTGACCGTTTCCGCCTGAACCGCGAAAGGGGAGTGAGGAACGTCCAGCTTCTTCCCTTCGTCCCCGCCGATGCGCAATCAACCGATGGAGAAGCTGCGGGTGAGGCGGGAAAGGACGAAACGCGCCATAAGATAAAATCATATCTCATGGAGCCGGGAATCGATGCGGTTTTCGATCGGGTCTGCCGCCTCTATATTTTAAGCCGGTTTTTCCGGTTCTACCTTGATTCCGAAGCCGCCGAGCAACTCGCCCGGATGACCGCCATGGACCTGGCAACCAGCAACGCCGACAGTCTCATATTCGATTTAACCCTGTCATATAATAAGGCCCGACAGGAAGCGATTACCAAGGAATTGATAGATATCCTGGGAGGTTCTCAGGGTGTGTCGATTTAAAATTTATGGCAGCTGAGAAAAATCCCGTAAGCTTCTCTTTGCTGAGGAAAAGTCCATGAACAAGCGAAAGAAAGATATGAAGGGAAAGGTTATCGAGGTAACGGGTCCGGTGGTGGATGTGGCCTTCGACGGCGCTGAACTTCCGCCGATTAACACCGCCCTGGAAATTGCCCTGCCGGAGAAAAAAGGCAAAAAATCATCGGATAAAAGCAAGCTGGTCATTGAAGTATCCATGCAGCTCGGCGATAACCGTGTCCGGTGCGTATCGATGGGCCCGACTGACGGATTGATCAGGGGTATGGAAGTCATCAATACCGGAGCACCGATTGAAGTTCCGGTGGGAAAGGCCACCCTGGGAAGGGTGATAAATGTTCTCGGTGAGCCGGTGGATGAACTGGGGCCGATCAAAGCTGGGGAAAAGTATCCCATCCACCGCCCGGCTCCCTCCCTGGAGGAACAGGACACGACCACGGAGATGTTTGAGACCGGTCTCAAAGTCATAGACCTGATCGCTCCCTACAGCCGGGGCGGCAAGACCGGGCTCTTCGGAGGAGCCGGAGTGGGAAAAACCGTTCTGATCATGGAGCTGATCCATAATATCGCGGTCCATCACGGGGGGATTTCCGTCTTTTCCGGAGTGGGGGAGCGAACCCGGGAAGGAAACGATCTCTGGCTGGAAATGAAAGAAAGCGGAGTGCTGGACAAGACCGCTCTCATCTTCGGACAGATGACAGAACCGCCCGGGGCCCGTCTTCGAGTGGGCCTGACCGGCCTGACGGTCGCCGAATATTTCCGGGATAAAGCCGGTCAAGATGTCCTTCTTTTCATCGATAATATATTCCGTTTCGTTCAGGCCGGTTCGGAAGTTTCCGCGCTGCTGGGAAGAATGCCCTCGGCGGTGGGTTACCAGCCGACTCTCGCCACCGAAATGGGAGATCTCCAGGAAAGGATAACTTCAACCAAGCGCGGTTCTATCACCTCGGTGCAGGCAATCTATGTTCCGGCCGATGATCTCACCGATCCCGCCCCGGCCACTACCTTCGCCCATCTCGATGCCACCACCGTGCTCTCGCGCAAAATAGTTGAAATGGGTATATACCCGGCGGTCGATCCCCTCGATTCGACCTCGAAGATTCTGGATCCCAATGTGGTGGGAGAACGGCATTACCACGTGGCGCGCGAAGTTCAGATGATTTTGCAAAAAAACAAAGAACTCCAGGATATCATCGCTATTTTAGGCATGGATGAGTTGAGCGAGGAGGACAAGGTTACTGTTGAACGGGCTCGAAAGATCCAGCGTTTCTTCTCCCAGCCTTTCTTCGTGGCCGAGGAATTCACCGGTACTCCGGGTAAATACGTCAAGCTGGAAGATACCATCGAGGGATTTGAGAAAATAATCGCGGGGGAAGGAGATGACCTCCCGGAGCAGGCCTTCTATATGGTCGGCAGCCTGGAGGAGGCCTATAAAAAGGCGGAAGCGTAGTTAAATCGATCGCCAAAGAAAAAAGATAAATGGTCGATTCGTATCTTTTTAAAATAGTCACTCCGTCCGGAACGCTCTATCAGGATTCCGGCATTTTTAATCTGATCGCTCAGGGAGAAGAAGGCGAACTGGCGATCCTCCCAGGTCACACCACCTTCCTAACTCCGCTGAAAATAAGTGAGCTGGTGGTATGGCGGAGAGGCCGCCGTGACCGCAAAGAGAAAACGATGTTTTCCGTCAGCGGAGGCCTCCTCCAGGTGAGTAAGAAAGAGGTGGCAATCTTCACCCCGGCGGCGGAAACACCTTCCGGGATAACCATCGAGCGGGCCGAAAAAGCCCGGGAAAGAGCCCGGAAGCGTTTGGAAGAGCGGCCGGAAGGGGTTGACCTTGAGCGAGCACAACGTGCCCTGGTTCGGGCCGAAATCCGCTTGAAAGTGGCATCCTACCGCGAATCCCGACAAGATGAATGATAGAGCTGAAATTATTACTATAAAATACATAAATATACTATATTATACTATATAATAACGATATTTCAATAATCCAGGGTTTTTCAGCGGGAAGATGGACAGTGAAGGAACTCTTTACCTGGTGGGAACGCCGATCGGCAATCTGGAGGATGTATCAATCCGAGCACTGAGGATTCTCCGGGAGGTTGATATTATCGCGGCGGAAGATACCAGGACAACCAGAAAGCTTCTTTCCAAATATAATATAAAAAACAGGCTGATCAGTTATTACCAGGGTAGGGAAAAAAGCAAAATCCCATCTCTTCTGAAAAGGTTGAGAAAAGGTGAAGAGATAGCTCTGGTTTCCGAAGCGGGTATGCCCGGTATCTCAGATCCGGCGTATTTGCTGGTGAACGAGGCTGTCAGGGAGAATATTAATGTAATTCCCGTCCCCGGCCCCTCGGCCGCCATCTCAGCGGCGGTGATTTCGGGCCTAAAGACGGATAGATTTGTTTTTGAAGGTTTTCTTCCCGCGAAAAGTATTCTCCGGCGAAAAAGAATATTTCTTCTTCAGGGAGAGGAACGCACCATCATCTGTTTCGAATCACCCCGCCGCCTGCTCAGGACCTTAGCCGATATGAAACAGATTATGGGGAACCGCAGGGTGGCCGTGGCCCGGGAGCTGACGAAAAAATACGAAGAGACAGTGCGGGGAACAATTTCCGAAATGATCGAACATTTCGGCCACCGAGAAGTTCGGGGCGAGATCGTTCTTGTGATCGAAGGTAAACAAGGGCCATTGTTGAAGAAAAGCGGCTCCCTTCCCCGTCAGATAGAAGCAGCCGAAAATGAGCTGGGCATATCCCGGATGGAAGCGATCAAGCTGGTGGCGGAGCTGAGAGGACTGTCGAAAAATAAGGTTTACCGGGAATATCATATAAAGCATGAAAAAGGAAAAAGGGGGAATACATGAGCACGATAAAGGAGATCAGGGCTCGCGAGATACTGGATTCGCGCGGCAATCCCACGGTGGAAGTCGATCTCCACCTGGATTCAGGCGCTTTCGGGCGGGCTTCAGTGCCATCGGGAGCCTCAACCGGCGAGCACGAGGCGCTGGAGCTGAGGGATAAAGACCCAAAACGCTATCTTGGTAAAGGGGTCCTGACCGCTGTCCGGAACATCGACGGACCGGTGGCTGAGAATGTGATCGGTGAGGATTTTTCCGATCAGGAATCTCTGGATGAGAAACTGATCGAACTGGACGGAACCCCCGGCAAGAGCCGGTTGGGAGCGAACGCCCTCTTGGGGGTTTCGATCGCATTCGCCAAGGCCTGCGCCGATGAAGCCGGCCAGCCCCTCTTCCGCTATCTCGGGGGAGATGAAGCACGGGTCATACCGGTTCCGATGCTGAATATCCTCAACGGCGGAAAGCACGCCGACAACAATGTTGATCTCCAGGAGTTCATGATCATGCCCCGGGGCGCCGCTTCATTCCGGGAGGGATTGCGGGTGGCGGCGGAGGTTTTTCATACCCTGAAAAAAGTTCTGGTCTCACGCGGATTTTCCACCGCCGTCGGGGACGAGGGGGGATTCGCCCCCGATCTCACCTCGAACGAAGAGGCGCTGAAGGTTATTCTGGAAGCTGTCGATCGGGCGGGATATGAAGCCGGCAAGGATGTCTTTATCTGCCTCGATCCGGCCGCGAGCGAGTTCTATGATGATGGGACTTATGTCCTGAAGGCGGAAAAAAATCCGGATAAATCTTCCGGGGAGATGGTCGATTTCTATCAGGACTGGGTGGAGCGGTACCCCATCTTCTCCATCGAAGACGGCCTCGCCGAGGATGATTGGACAGGTTGGAAGCTTCTCACGGAAAGGCTGGGTGAAAAGAGCCAGCTGGTGGGAGATGATCTGTTCGTCACCAACACCGAACGCCTCCAGCGGGGGATCGAGGAGGGGATCGCCAACGCGATTCTGATCAAAGTGAATCAGATCGGAACCTTGAGCGAATCGCTGGCGGCGATCGCCATGGCCAAAGGGGCCGGATACGCCTCGGTGATCAGTCACCGAAGCGGTGAAACCGAGGATAATTACATCGCCGATATCGCCGTCGCCACCAACATCGGCCAGATAAAAACCGGTTCGGTATGCCGTTCGGAGCGGGTGGCAAAATACAATCAACTTCTGCGGATAGAAGAAATGCTGGGAAAAAAGGCTCAATACGGTCTACCCTAATAACCCGGCTGCTCATGAACTGGCCTAAAATTATCCTCTTCCTTCTTCTCCTGCCGCTCCTGGGAGGCTTCGGCTACCTTTTCTATCATAAGGGCCGTGAGGTGATTGAGATAAAAAAGCGCCAGGAGTACCTGGAGGCTGAGGTGGAGGCTAGGGAGAAAAGATTGGCTTACCTGATCAGGGAAGCTGAAACTCTGGAGTCCGATTCCGATAAGCTTGAAGGCCTGGCCCGGGAAAAGATGGGTCTGTCCCATAAGAATGAGAAGATTTTTATCTTCGAGCCCACTCCTCTCCCCGCCGCATCTTCTCCGCCCCGATCGCCGGATAAGAAGCATCCGGGCGAAAGGTTCGGCTGCAGCAACCCGGATTATTCAAGACCGCATTCGGCCCGGTGAAACTGCTGCCTCTAGATTATCTTGTTTTAATTTTCTATTTTGCCTCCATCGCCGCCCTCGGAATAATCGTCGGCCGCCGGGAAAAAAACACCGATGATTATTTCCTGGGCGGCCGCCAAATGCCCTGGTGGGCGGTCATGTTCTCCATCCTCGCCACCGAGGTGAGCGCCGTCACCTTCATCGGTGTTCCCGGTGCCGCTTACCTCGGCAACTACCTTTATCTCCAGTTCGCCTTCGGCTCTCTTCTGGGAAGGATACTGATAGCACTGCTTTTTCTGCCCGCTTTTTACCGCGGCAAAGTTACTTCGATCTATCAGTATCTGGCGCAGCGGTTCGGCGACCGGAGCCGGCTGACCGCGGTCATCTTTTTCTTTTTCAGCCGCATCCTGGCCAGCGGGGTCAGGCTTTTAGTGATCTCGATAGCTCTCCAGGCGGTGACCGGTTACTCGCTCCCCACCATTATCATGGTGGTCGCTCTGATCGCTCTCATCTATACTCTGGTGGGCGGTATCAAAGCCGTGATCTGGACCGACGTTCTCCAGTTTTCGGTTTTCATGGGCGGAGCCCTGGTGGTCATATTCTTCATTTTAAAAAGCATTCCCGGCGGCTGGGCCGGTTTGCTGGAGATGGTACCGCGGGAAAAGTTCAGGATGTTTGATTTCGCTTTCAGCCTTTCCCGGGAAAAAGTCTTTCTCATCGCCTTCATCAACGGTTGCTTTCAGACCTTCGCCGCCCTCGGAACCGACCAGGACCTCACCCAGAGGATGCTCACCTGCAAGCGGCTCAGGCAGAGTCAAAAGGCTTTGATTCTGACCGGAATCATAGATTTTCCCATCGTCATGGTGTATCTGTTGATCGGGACCGCTCTCTTTTGCTTTTACGAACTGTTGCCCAACCAGCTGCCGGCTCAGATTCAGGCTGAAGTGATAGCGGGCCAGACTGACAAAGTCTTCCCGATTTTTATCATGTCCGCGCTCCCTTCCGGAATCCGGGGCCTCCTGATCGCCGCCGTCTTTGCCGCCGCCATGTCCAGTCTCGATTCGGCGATCACCGCCCTCTCCTCAAGCGGGGTGATGGATATTTACAAGCCCTACATCCGCCCCCGGGCTTCCGAGAGCCATTATCTCCGGGTTTCCCGGATCCTCGTAGGCGGTTTCTGCCTGCTCCTGATACTCGCCGCTTTTCTTCTCCGGCGGGTATCGGGAGGACTTCTCTGGCTGGGCTTTAAAGTGACCGGCTATACGTACGGAGCCCTCTTGGGAATTTTCCTTCTCGGGGTCCTCACCCGGCGAACGAACGATCGGATGAATCTCTGGGCCATGATTTCCAGT